>Ga0207711_10000061_pt1 | contig 125523 bp, 105 predicted proteins | sample KBSS34metaG_FD_184401 | JGI IMG/M metagenome (GOLD analysis project Ga0207711, IMG submission 184401) | Switchgrass rhizosphere microbial communities from Kellogg Biological Station, Michigan, USA - KBS S3-4 metaG (SPAdes) (version 2) | ecosystem: Host-associated > Plants > Roots >... | reverse complement strand
CCGATAATCGGCACACCGTTCGCTTCGAGATCGCGTGCAAGTTTTAACGGCGTTTGCCCACCGAATTGCACGATCACGCCTTTCGGTTTTTCTTTGGCGACGATTTCCAGCACATCCTCAAGCGTTACCGGTTCGAAGTACAAACGATCGGAGGTGTCGTAATCGGTCGACACCGTTTCCGGGTTGCAGTTGACCATGATGGTCTCGTAACCATCTTCACGCATCGCGAGCGCTGCATGTACGCAGCAATAATCGAATTCAATACCTTGACCGATGCGATTCGGTCCACCGCCGAGTACAAGAATTTTGTCGCGCTCGCTGACGTCCGCTTCGCACTCTTCTTCGTAGGTTGAATACATGTACGCGGTGCTGGTGGAAAATTCCGCCGCACAGGTATCAACACGCTTATATACCGGCCGCACACCGAGCTGATGACGGCGCCGGCGAATTTCTTTTTCGCTGACTGCCAACAACACCGCGAGGCGTTTATCGGAAAAACCTTTGCGTTTTAAACCGCGCATAAAATCGGTATCGATATCCGAGACCGCGACAGTTTTCAGCGCATTTTCAGTTTTGATTAAATCTTCAATTTGCACGAGGAACCACGGATCGACCGCGGAGTATTCGTAAACTTCTTCCACGCTCATGCCGGCGCGAAACGCATCGCCGATGTACCAGATCCGATCCGGGCCCGGATTTTTCAATTCACTGATGAGCGTATCGCGCGCATCGTCGGCATCGATATCGACTTTGTGTTCGAAGCCGGATGAACCCACTTCGAGACCGCGTAATGCTTTTTGAATCGATTCCTGAAACGTGCGGCCGATCGCCATCACTTCGCCAACCGATTTCATCTGCGTGTGCAACCGCACATTCGCCTCGGGGAATTTTTCGAACGTGAAACGCGGAATTTTAGTAACGACGTAATCGATTGCGGGCTCGAACGATGCTGGGGTTGCGCCGCCGGTAATTTCATTGCGCAATTCATCGAGCGTGTAACCGATCGCCAATTTCGCGGCGATTTTCGCGATCGGAAAACCGGTGGCTTTCGATGCCAGCGCCGAGCTGCGCGATACACGCGGATTCATTTCGATCACGACCATGCGGCCGTCTTCGGGGTTGATGCCGAACTGTACGTTCGAGCCGCCGGTTTCGACGCCGATTTCACGCAGCACCGCAATCGATGCATTGCGCATGATTTGATATTCGCGATCGGTCAGCGTTTGCGCCGGCGCCACGGTGATCGAATCGCCGGTGTGCACGCCCATCGCATCGAAATTTTCGATCGAGCAGATGATGATGCAGTTGTCATTTTTGTCGCGGACAACTTCCATCTCGTATTCTTTCCAGCCGATCAGCGATTCGTCGATCAGCAATTCCTTGGTCGGCGACAGGTCGAGGCCGCGATCGCAGATTTCCATAAATTCTTCGCGGTTGTACGCGATACCACCGCCGGAGCCACCCATCGTAAACGACGGCCGGATGATGCATGGAAAACCGATTTGATCGAGCACCTGCAGCGCTTCTTCCATGCTGTGCGCGATCGCTGCGCGCGGCGATTCCAGGCCGATGCGTTGCATCGCCTGCCGGAACAATTGACGATCTTCAGCTTTGTCGATCGCTTCTTTTTTCGCGCCGATCATCTCGACGCCGAATTTTTCGAGCACGCCGTGCTTCGCCAGATCGAGCGCACAATTCAACGCGGTCTGACCGCCCATCGTCGGCAGCAGCGCATCTGGACGTTCCTGCTCGATAATTTTGGCGACGGTCTGCCAGTTCACCGGCTCGATATAGGTGGCATCGGCCATCACCGGGTCGGTCATGATCGTCGCCGGATTCGAGTTGACCAGAATGACGCGGTAGCCTTCTTCTTTCAGCGCCTTGCACGCTTGCGCGCCGGAATAATCGAATTCGCAGGCCTGGCCGATCACGATGGGACCGGCGCCGATGATCAGGATGCTGTTGATGTCGGTACGTTTCGGCATGCGACTCTCTTCTTGCTGGGTTTGACCCCTCTCCCCGTGGGAGAGGGCACTAGACAGCGCTGCGGCTTAGCGACGCGCCTGCATTAACTCAATAAAGTGATCGAACAGCGATGCAGCATCGTGCGGACCGGGGCTGGCTTCCGGATGGCCCTGGAAACTGAACGCCGGCCGGTCAGTGCGATGAACGCCCTGCAGCGAACCGTCGAACAGCGAGGTATGCGTTACCCGCAGCGTTGCCGGCAGCGTCGACTCGTCGACCGCAAAGCCGTGGTTCTGGCTGGTGATCATCACCGTGCCGTTATCGATATCCTTGACCGGATGGTTCGCGCCGTGATGGCCAAATTTCATCTTCAGCGTTTTCGCACCGCTGGCGAGGCCGAGCAATTGATGGCCGAGGCAGATGCCGAATACCGGGATGTCGGTTTGCAGGAATTCCTGAATCGCGCGGATTGCGTAATCGCACGGCTCTGGATCGCCGGGACCGTTCGACAGAAAGATGCCATCCGGATTCAGCGCGAGCACGTCGGCAGCGGAGGTTTGCGCCGGCACCACCGTCAACTTGCAGCCGCGATCGACCAGCATGCGCAGAATATTGCGCTTGACGCCGTAGTCGTAGGCGACCACGTGGAATTTCAACGCGCTGTCGTCGTAGGTTTGGAAACCCGCGCCGAGCTGCCAGCTGCCCTGCCGCCACGGATAGGTTTTCGGGGTCGACACGACCTTCGCCAGATCCATGCCCTTCAAACCTGGGAATGCACGAGCAGCGGCTAGCGCTTTCTCTTCGTCGATGTCGCCAGCCATGATGCAGCCATTCTGCGCACCCTTGTCGCGCAGAATTCGCGTCAGCCGGCGCGTATCGATGTCGGCGATGCCGACGATACCGCGCGCGCGCAAATAATCTGACAGGCTCTGGGTATTACGGAAATTACTAGCCAGCAACGGCAGATCGCGAATGATCAGGCCGGTCGCCCAAATCTGCGACGCTTCCTCGTCTTCGCTATTGGTACCGGTGTTACCGATATGCGGATAGGTCAAGGTGACCATTTGCTGCGCGTAAGAGGGATCGGTCAGGATTTCCTGATACCCCGTCATCGCAGTATTGAATACCACTTCGCCGGTGGTTTGCCCGTTGGCGCCGATGGCGACACCACGAAACAAACTACCGTCTTCTAGGGCGAGCAGGGCTGGGACGATCAAACGAACCTCCTGGACGGACTGGCTAGGCTATGAATGGTGCGGCGACGAACGAGGCGCTGTGTGCCGAAAACAGGCTGCGCGCTTGAAAAAAAGCGAGATGAAGTGGCGGCCTCATCTCGCTTTTCGACTATTTGTCCCGCCGTGTATCGCGGACGCGCATTCTACGCGATGCCTCGCCGGGGTGTCCACCCGAACACAGATTCGCGGCGTCTGTCATATTCCTGGCCTACGCTATTTCCTGGCTACTCTTTCCTGACCGACCTATAACCAGTTGCGGGTAAGTAACCCGGCTGCGAACCATGCCGCTGCAGGATAAGCCTCGGCAGACAAATGCCCAGTTGCGACTGTAGGTGAGTGCCATTACCATCCGCCCGCGCTGGCCGCACCTACGCCGCTCGCCGAAGATAACAAGCAGGAAAATCGCGCATGCTGCATGTATTTACGATCACCGAAAATACGCTCAAGGAACTCCGGCACGGCCCCGGCGGTGACGCGATGCCGATTGCGGAGGCGAAATGGGTCGACATTACCGATCCCACTGATGCCGAGCGCGAGCTGATCGAAACCGTGCACCGCGCGCCGCTGCCCGATCCCGATGAAATGGAAGAAATCGAGGCATCCGCGCGCTACTTCATCGATAGCGAAGGCATTCATGTGCACTCGTTGTTTTTGTATCAAAGTGAAGGCCGTCATAAAACCGAATCGGTCGCGTTCATTTTGAACGAGCGGCAACTGCTGACGTTTCGCGATACCGAGCTGCCGGATTTTCGCCTACTGCGGATGCGCACGCATCGCGGTTGGGTCGAGGCAAAAAACCCACTCGATATCATGCTGGCGCTGCTCGAACAGAAAGTGGAAAACCTCGCCGACTCGCTCGAGAATATTCATCAGCGTTTGGAGGATGTCAGCCATCTCGTGCTCGAAGACGAGGAAGGTGAACTCGAAGACGCGATCGATCGCTTGGCGAAACTTGAGGACAGCAATGGCAAAATCCGTTTGTGTCTGATGGATTCGCAGCGCTCGATTTCATTTTTGCAGCGACACATTCGCAGCTATCCGGAACAGCAGGAAACCTGCCGCGAAATTTTTCGCGATATTGAAACGCTGATGTCGCACACCGCATTCCTGTTCGAAAAAATTAACTTCTTAATGGACGCCGCACAGGGCTTCATCAATATCGAACAAAACCAGATTATTAAAATATTCTCGATCGCGGCCGTCGTGTTTCTGCCGCCAACGCTGGTCGCCAGCATGTACGGGATGAATTTCCAGGTTATGCCCGAACTCGGTTGGGAATTCGGCTACCCATGGGCGATCGGCATGATGATTTTGTCGGGGATAGCGCCGTACTGGTATTTCAAGCGCAAAGGCTGGCTGTAACTGACGGCACTTTAAATTTTTTATTGATCTCTATCCGTCGGCGCGAGTGCGAAGAAATAACTGATCCGTTCGCGCGGATTTAAATAATTGAACATTTCTTTCGACAATTGCGCCGGCCGCAAACTTTTGCGAATCGTCAACTCGTTTTGTTCGGTTAAATCGACGATGACTGCCTCCTCCTTGGGAATTTCCGCGGAATAAATCAACACACCGGGCTTCAGCAATTCTTTGCGATTTAAATAAATCACGATACCGGTCGAATCGTCAGACAATTGCACAACCGTGCCGGGCGGATAAATACCGAGCATTTTGACCAACGCTTGCAGTGTCGGCTTGTCGAATTTCGCCGCCTGCTTCGAAAACATCAGACTCAACGCTTCATGCGGTGTCAGACTCTGGCGCGGATCGTTGTGATTGCACAGCTCATCGTAATAATTCACTGTCGCCAGAATTTTGCTGAGTGGATGTATTTTGGCGGGATCGATATCGGCCGGATAACCACTGCCATCGAGAAATACATGATGTTGGTCGATCAATATCAGCAGTGTCGGTTTTACGGTCAGCTTCAATTTGGCGTACTGCGCAATCATATCCGTCGCAAAGCGCACATGTCGCGCATATAACTCTTGCTCCGACTTAGTTAATGCCGATGTTTTGCGCACGATTTGCGGTGGAATTTTCGAATGCGCCATATCATGCAGCAACGCCGCGAGACCCAGCGTCATCAGTTGTTCTTTATCGTCGATACCGACCTCGCGCGCGACCAACAATGACAATACGGAGACGTTCAGCACATGAAAATACAAACTGTCGTCAAGATTGTTGGCATTCATTAAATGTACGAGAATTTCTTTATCGGCGGATAATGTGCCGACAATACTGCCGACCACCTTGGTCGCTTCGTTCATGGCCTGAACAGGAACACTGCTCATCTTGGCCATCAGCTCTTTCACTTCGCCAACCACATTGCTGTACTGCTTCTCGACGCGTTGAATTTCCTGACGCTTGCGCCGTAGCCGATCGCCCTGCTCTTCCTTTTTCTCCCATTGCTGTTGCAGGGCCTGCTGCGCACTCGCATCGTCAGCCTCGGGGATAGCAACAGTTTCGGCAGGGAGAGGCTCCACTTGCGATTTCTCAGGAAAATACCAGACCTCGCGCAGCCCCAATTTGCGGATCATCTGGATCTGCTGCGCATCCTTCAGACGGAACTTGCCTAACAAAAAAGGATGTTCGTTCCAGCTCAACGGCAATTCAATATAGAGGCCGGGCTGCAAACGTTCGACTGCGATGGTTTGTTTTGACATAGGAAAAGAACAATTTTTTAGACCGTACGAGTGTGGTAGCAAACCTGGCATTTGTCATCCGCAGCGACCACAAAAACTCATCGCACCGGCTCGCACTGCTCCACTACACTGGAGCCTCTTTCGTTTTCGCGGTGATCATCATGGGTCCGATTAAAACTGAACTGATTTCATTCGATGCCTTCAGCTATTTAAATCTCGCCACCTTCCGCAAAACGGGAACGGAGGTACGCACCCCCGTCTGGTTCGCGCGCGACGCCGAGCGTATTTATATTTTTTCGAGTGGTAATGCTGGCAAAGTGAAGCGGCTGCGCAATTCGTCGCGTGCGCGTATTGCGCCGTGTGACGTGCGCGGAAAAATTCTCGGCGAATGGGCAGATGCGGATGCGTTTCTGATCGATGATAAAAACGAAATCGCCCGCGCTGATGCGGCATTTCGAAAAAAATACGGCTGGATTTCGGTAGTGACAGATTTCTTTGCGAGATTATCCGGCCGGAGAAAGCAGCGCGCCTATATCGTGGTGTTAGAGTCCGCCGGCCGAGAGAAAGACGGGCGCGCTGACTAGCGGTTTATTTGAACCCCAGTACGTCCTGCATGCTGTACATGCCCGGCGGTTGCTGACCCAGCCACAACGCAGCACGTACCGCACCGCGCGCAAATGACATGCGCGAACTGGCTTTGTGCGTAATTTCGACGCGCTCGCCATTAGCGGCAAACATCACGGTGTGATCGCCGACAATATCGCCCGCGCGCACCGTGGCAAAACCAATCGTCTCGCGTTTGCGCGCGCCGGTGATACCTTCGCGACCGTACACCGCGACTTCACGCAGATTGCGACCGAGCGCTTTCGCCGCTGCTTCGCCCATACTGAGTGCAGTGCCGGATGGGGCATCGATTTTGTGCTTGTGATGCTCCTCGATAATTTCGACGTCGTAATCGTCACCCAACGCCGCTGCTGCCATTTCGATCAGCTTGAAACAGAGGTTGACGCCAGTGCTGTAATTCGAGGCCATGCACGCTGCTACAGTTTGCAGCGAAAACAGCAATTCCTCTTTTTGATCGGGCGTGAACCCGGTGGTGCCGATAATCATTTTCTTGCCAGTGGCACCGCAGATTTCGGCATTTTTTAAAGTATTTTCCGGCACGCTGAAATCGATCAACAGATCGAACTGGCTCGTGACTTTCTGCAAGTCGCCGCTAATCAGCACGCCAATTTTGCCGATACCGGCCAGCTCGCCCGCATCGGCGCCGACTAACGAACTCTCGGGACGCTCAATCGCTGCGGTCAGCTCGCAACCCTCAGCATTATTGATCGCTTCGATTAGCGTTTTTCCCATGCGGCCGGCGGCGCCAGTAACGGCAATACGCAAAGTCATAACAACTCCTTCGGGGGGTATTTAACTGAATTAGATCCCAGCGAAAGTCGCGGCAGGCAATGCTTGTTGGGCTGCGCGTTTATATTTGGCCAGTGCACTGCGGCTAGAGACCAAACACTCGCAAGGCAGTTACTTCGTCGAATTACCGGCCCAACAAGCATTGCCTACCACAACCGATTATTCCGCTGCCAATGACGATTTTAAAAGATTCTTGCACGAAACTACGCAGTTGAGTTGGTCGGTATTTGTCGGGCCGGTAATTCGACGAAGAAAAACATCATCCAGTGTTTGCACACCAGCTTTATCACACCGGCCAAATATAAACGCGCAGCTCGACAAATACTGACCAGCTCAACCCTGAATGAACGATCAGTTCGAATCGCCGAAAAAGTTTTTCATGCCTTCGAACCATGAGCCCTTGCGCGGCGAATGCTGGCCATCGCTTTCCATTGACTGCTGCAGCTCGCGCAGCAATTCTTTTTGTCGCTTGTTCAGATTCACCGGCGTTTCGACCACAACCCGGCACAGCAGATCACCAGGACCACCACCGCGTACCGGGGTGACGCCCTTGGCGCGTAGTCGGAACAATTTGCCCGTTTGCGTTTCCGGCGGAATTTTCAGTTTCACGCGGCCTTCGAGCGTCGGCACTTCGAGCTCACCGCCCAGCGCTGCATCGGCAAAACTAATCGGCACTTCGCAGAAAAGATGTTTGCCGTCGCGCTCGAAAATCGGATGCTCGCGCACCGAGATCTGCACATATAAATCACCGACCGGCCCACCGTCGGCACCGGCTTCGCCTTCACCGGCAAGACGAATGCGATCGCCGGTATCGACGCCCGCCGGCACTTTCACCGACAGCGTTTTGGTTTCTTCGACGACACCGCGGCCATAACATTTCGGGCACGGGTCGGCGATCATCTTGCCCTTGCCACGACAATTCGGGCAGGTCTGCTGTACCGAGAAAAAGCCCTGTTGCATGCGGATCTGGCCAGCACCAGCGCAAGTGGTACAGGTGACCGGCGAGCTGCCTTTCTTGGCGCCCGAGCCATCGCATTCGCCGCAATGCACGAGTGTCGGCACGCGGATTTTCGCGGTGGTGCCTTTGACAGCTTCTTCGAGACTGATTTCCAGCGTATAGCGCAGATCGGCGCCGCGTTGCGGGCCGCCCCGACCACCGCCGCGACTGCCGCCAAAAATATCGCCGAACACATCGCCAAAAATATCGGAAAAGTTCGCGCCGCCACCGCCACCGCTAAAACCACCGTGACCACCACCTGCGCTGCCGTCGACCGCAGCATGGCCGAATTGATCGTAGGCCGAACGTTTTTGCGGATCGGATAAAACTTCATACGCCGAGTTCGCTTCCTTGAAACGGTCCTCGGCTTCTTTATCGCCTGGATTGCGGTCAGGATGAAACTTCATCGCTACGCGGCGATAGGCCTTTTTGATATCGGTATCGGCGGCATCGCGCGCCACACCCAGAATTTCGTAATAATCACGTTTCGACATGTTTAAAGCTGCATCCGAACAAAAAGCCAATGCACGAACAAAATGTTCGTAAACGACAAGGTCAGCATGGGGGCGCCATACTGACCTCGAGATAACGACTTAGCAAGTTGCGCCCTCACCATTATTTTGGACTCGCGCAGCGCAGCGCTTGGTCCTACGGAAGCCCGCCGCTTTGCTCGGGACTTCCAAACAATGGCGCGTGACGCCGTTATTTATCTTCTTTCACTTCCTCGAATTCGGCATCGACAACATCGTCTTTACCGCCCGCTTGCTGCGCACCGCCATTACCTTGCTGCTGTTCCTTCGCCTGCGCTTCGGCGTACATCTTCTGCGCCATGCCGCTCGATGCTTCGGTCAGTTTTTGCGTCGCTTTGTCGATCGCCTCCTGATCGTCGCCTTTCACTACCGCTTCGACTTCGGTAATCGCCGCTTCGATTTTCGCTTTCTCGTCGGCGGTCACTTTGTCGCCCGCCTCCTGCAGCGTTTTACGCGTCGCATGTACCAAGCCTTCAGCGGTGTTACGCGATTGTGCGAGTTCGGCGAATTTCTTGTCGGCCTCGGCGTTCGCTTCAGCATCGGTGACCATTTTCTTGATTTCGTCTTCGCTCAAACCACTCGAGGCGGTGATGCGAATCGACTGCTGTTTGCCGGTCGCTTTGTCTTTCGCCGACACGTTCAAAATACCGTTCGCGTCGATATCGAAAGTCACTTCGATCTGCGGCAAACCGCGCGGTGCCGGCGGAATATCCGCGAGATCGAAACGGCCGAGCGATTTGTTCGCGACGGCTTGCTTACGCTCACCCTGCACGACGTGGATCGTCACCGCAGTCTGATTGTCGTCGGCGGTCGAGAATGTTTGCGATTTCTTGGTTGGAATCGTCGTGTTTTTGTCGATCAATGGGGTAGCAACTCCACCCATCGTTTCGATGCCGAGTGTCAGTGGCGTAACATCGAGCAGCAATACGTCGGTGACATGGCCGCTCAGTACCGCACCCTGAATACCCGCACCAATCGCTACCGCTTCATCCGGATTGACGTCTTTACGCGGTTCTTGGCCGAAGAAATCCGCCACGCGTTTTTGCACCATCGGCATGCGGGTCTGGCCACCGACCAGAATCACTTCGTTGATATCTTTCGGCGTTTTGCCGGCGTCTTTCAGCGCCTGCTTGACCGGCTCCATCGAACGCTCGACCAGCGATTCAACCAGCGATTCGAGTTTGGCGCGGGTCAGCTTGACCACCATGTGTTTCGGACCGCTCGCATCGGCGGTGATGTACGGCAGATTCACTTCAGTCTGCTGGCTCGACGACAGTTCGATTTTGGCTTTTTCAGCGGCTTCTTTCAGACGCTGCATCGCCAGCGGATCGCCTTTCAGATCCATGCCGTTGTCTTTCTTGAACTCGTCGGCGAGGTAGTTGATCAGGATCATGTCGAAGTCTTCGCCACCGAGGAACGTATCGCCGTTGGTGGACAGCACTTCGAATTGTTTCTCGCCATCGACATCGGCGATTTCGATGATCGAAATATCGAACGTACCACCACCGAGGTCGTACACCGCAATCACGCGGTCGCCGCCCTCTTTATCGATACCGTAGGCCAGCGCTGCTGCAGTTGGCTCGTTGATGATGCGTTTGACGTCGAGACCGGCGATTCGGCCGGCATCTTTAGTCGCCTGGCGCTGCGAATCGTTGAAATACGCGGGAACGGTGATAACCGCTTCCGTCACGGTTTCGCCGAGATAATCTTCGGCAGTCTTTTTCATTTTCTTCAGCACTTCGGCCGAAATCTGCGGCGCGGCCATTTTCTTGCCGTTCACTTCAACCCAGGCATCGCCGTTATCGGCTTTGACGATCTTGTACGGCACCATGTGGATGTCTTTCTGCACGACATCGTCTTCGAAGCGGCGACCGATCAAACGCTTGACCGCGTACAGCGTATTTTTGGGATTGGTGACAGCCTGACGCTTGGCCGACTGACCCACCAGGATTTCGTCGTTGTCGGTGTAGGCAACGATCGACGGCGTAGTGCGCGCGCCTTCTGAGTTTTCCAGCACTTTGACCTTGTCGCCATCCATGATGGCGACGCAGGAATTGGTGGTACCGAGGTCAATACCGATGATCTTTGCCATTGCCTATTCTCCGGGATATCTGAATCTGGGTTGCCGCGTCCGCAGAGGCTGAGGGCGCGACGGTTCAATCTTGCTTGTCGCCTATATTGGCCCGCCACCTATAAATTCAAGGGGCATTATTGGCTTCAGGCGGTTTCGTCGATCTTTTTCGCATTGCCTTTCGCGACCATTACCATCGCCGCACGCAGCAGACGACCGCTCAGCGTGTAGCCTTTCTGCATTACATGCAGCACCGAATTGGGTTCAACGGCGGGGTTGTCGACCATCGACACCGCTTCGTGGAATTGCGGATCGAACGGCGCACCGAGCGGATCGATCTGCTCCACCTGAAAGCGGCCGAGCACATCGAGCAGTGTTTTACGGGTCAGCTCTACTCCTTCCACCAGCGGTTTTACGCCCTCTGCCTCGCGATCGGGCACCGCCTCGAGCGTGCGTTCGAGGTTATCGGCTACCGGCAGTAGACCATTGGCGAATTTTTCGAGTGCGTATTTGTGTGCGTTCTCGACATCCTTCTCAGCACGACGACGCACGTTTTGCATTTCGGCGACCGTGCGCAGCGTCTGATCCTTGGCTTCAGCTAGCTGCTGTTGCAACTGCTCGATCTGAACTTGCAAGGCCACAACATCAGCACCGTCACTGGCACTCGCTTCATGTGCGGCCTGCTCAGCAGCTTCCGCGGCGGCGGCAATGGCTTCGTCTTCGACAGGGGGATTCTGCGGCTCCGTCACAACTGAGTCTCCGTAAACTATTCGATAGGGAAAATTGGATTGGCCCTATAGATGGTGGCGACAGCGGGGATTTCAAGGGCGCGGGGGATTTACAGCGACTTCAACGCCAGGCTCAACATCCGCGCGGTGACATCGACAATCGGAATCACCCGCTCATACGCCATTCGCGTCGGGCCGATCACGCCGAGTATGCCGAGTGTCTGCCCGCCGACCTGATACGGCGCGGTGATCACACTGAAATCGCCGAGCGCCTCATAGCCCGCTTCGTCACCGATAAAAATCTGCACGCCCTCAGCGTGGATGCAGCGATCGACCAAATCGAGAATGTCGCGTTTCTGCTGGAAGGCGTCGAACAGCCCCTTGAGCTTCTCGATCTCTTCCGGCGGCGTAGTGCCGATCAATTGTGTTTCGCCGGTGACGACGTAATCGCGCACCTCATCGCGAGGCGCCTCGAACGCTTTATTCGCCAGATCGAGGCTGGCCTGCAGATGCTGATCGATCGTAGCCTTGTCGGCCTGCATCGCATCGAGCAATGCGTTGCGCACTTCATCGAGAGCACGACCGGCGAAGCGGTGGTTGATCATGTTGGCCGCTTGTTGCAGCTCGATCTCGCTGTATGCACGGGTGGTGTAAATAACGCGGTTCTGCACCTCGCGCTCGTTAATCACCAGAATCACCAGGACGCGGTTATCCGACAGCGGCAGGAACTCCACCTGCCGCAACAGCACGCGCTGCTGGCGCGGCAATGAAACCAGGCCAGCCTGCGCAGTGATGCGCGACAATAATTGCGAGGCGCTTTCGATCAGCTCCTTGGCCGTTTTATCGGCGGTTAATTCCTGCTGCAGACTGGTGGCTGCCTGCAGCTCGATCGGCCGCACCGTGATCAGAGAATCCACAAACAATCGATAACCCTGCACCGTCGGCACGCGCCCCGCCGAGGTATGCGGCGCGCGAATCAGACCGCTATCTTCGAGATCGGCCATGATGTTGCGCACCGTCGCCGGGCTGATCGGGAGACCGCTCGATTCGAGCAACGCTTTCGAACCAACCGGCTGACCCTCGCGGATATAGCGCTCAATCAATGCCTTCAGCAGTAACTGGCTGCGTTCGGTAATCAGTTCTCTTGCCATATCGAAGTCCGCTTACGCATGCAACGCTGGAGAATGGCGCGATTGTAGCGAATGCGGTCCGCCGTGATGCAAGTGCCTGCGCCGACGACCCTCTGTGGTTGCCAGCGCCACCCCAACTACTGTATAAAAACACATATCTATTTCTTGCCGAAACCCTGACGCGCGGAGCCCATTACCATGCTGACTCACCTCAGTGTCGATAACTACGCCATCGCCGAACACATCGATGCTGAATTCCTCGGCGGGATGACCGTCGTCACCGGCGAGACCGGCGCCGGCAAATCGATTCTGCTCGACGCGCTCGGGCTCGCACTCGGTGGCCGCGCCGATGCATCGGCGGTACGCACCGGTGCCGAGCGTGCGGATATTCACGCGGCATTCGACATCGGCGCAATTCGTGAGGCGAAAAGCTGGCTCGAAGCGCGCGATCTACTCGCTGGCGATGAATGCCTGCTGCGCCGGGTCGTCACTGCCGAGGGCCGGTCGCGCGGTTACATCAATGGCCAGCCGGCAACCTTGCAGGATTTGAAAGCGATCGGCGAGTTGTTGATCGACATTTACAGCCAGCACGCGCATCAATCGCTGCTGCAGAAATCGCAACAGCGCAAATTGCTCGACGCTTTCGCCGGCACCGAACTGCTTGCCGATAATGTCAAAACGCTCGCGCACCGTTGCACTTCGCTGTCGGAAAAAATCGCACAGCTCGATGCGCATCGCGATGAACACAATGCGCGCGTGCAATTGCTCAGCTATCAAATCGAAGAGCTCGATAAACTCAATCTCGCAGCGGGCGAACTCGAAGAACTCGAAACGGAACAGCGTCGACTCGCGAACGGCGAACAGATTCTGCGCAACAGCCAACATGCGCTGGCGCTATGTCGCGAAGGCGAAATCAATGTCGTGAATATTTTGAATCAGGCATTGAAATCGCTCAGCGAGCTCGACGCCAAACAGCCCGCAATCGATGCCGCCGAACAGATGCTCGGCAGCGCGCTGATTCAAGTCGAAGAAGCGAGCCGCGAATTGCAACATTATGTCGATCAATTCGAGCTCGATCCTGCACGCTTGTCGGAAATCGAACAGCGACTCGATGCGATTTACGACATCGCGCGCAAACATCGCGTGCAAGCGCCCGCGCTATCGGCACTGCACGCGCAATTACGCGATGAATTAAGCGCGATTGCCGGCGGTGACGAACAGCTCGATAAATTACGCGATGAATTACGGCAATTGCACAACGATTACGATAAAGCCGCGGGCGAGCTCAGCAAGCGCCGCCAACAATCGGCGCAGAAACTGCAGAAACAAGTCGAAAAACAATTGCAGGCATTGGCGATGGGTGGCTGCAGTTTCAGCGTTGCATTGACGATACGTGCGCAATCGCAACCACACGCGCATGGCTGCGAAGATATCGAATTCCTGATCAGCACCAACCCCGGCACCCCGGCGCAACCGCTGCATAAAATTGCATCGGGCGGCGAATTGTCGCGAATCAGTCTCGCGATTCAGGTGGTGACGGCGCAGACCACCGCAATTCCAACGCTGGTATTCGACGAAGTCGATGTCGGCATCGGCGGCGCCGTCGCGGAAGTAGTCGGTAATTTATTGCGCGAACTCGGCACCCGTGGCCAAGTGCTGTGCGTGACCCATCAACCGCAGGTCGCCAGCAAAGGCCATCAGCATTTCAGCGTCGAAAAAATCACCGAGAAAAAATCGGTGCGTACACAATTGCGCCGATTATCGGAAGTGGAAAAAATCGAGGAAATCGCACGCATGCTCGGCGGTATCAACGTAACCGCGCAAAGCCGTGCGCACGCCAAGGAAATGTTGAGCTTTACGCATTGAGCGGTACTGCACCTTTAGTGAAGCCTTCAGTAAGGCATCGATAAAAGCGGCATCACACAAAACGCGAAGAAGATCATCGTGAATTGATTATTTTTTTTCGCGCACATACAACACTAGCGAATGGTCGACCAAGTCAAACCCATGATCGACCGCGAGTTGGTGTTGCCGCTTTTCGATGACATCGTCGACGAATTCGATCACTTCGCCGGTATCCAGATTGACCATGTGATCGTGATGCTGGGTTTTCGCGAGTTCGAATACCGAGTGGCCCGATTCGAAATTATGCCGGGCTACGAGACCCGCGGTTTCAAATTGAGTCAACACGCGATACACCGTCGCCAGCCCAACGTCCTCGCCGGTTTCGAGCAGATGTTTGTACACATCCTCGGCACTGAGATGATGATTGTTGGTTTCGGCTTGTTCGAGTAATTGCAGAATTTTGACGCGGGGCAAGGTGACCTTGAGGCCGGCTTTTCGCAGTTCCTGAGTTTCGCCCGTCATGGTGAGTGCCCTTCGCTTTGCTGAATCGATGGGCTATTATCTCACGCCGCTGCCGGAGCGGTCACCACAGGTCATCTATTCATGCGTCGTTGTTTATCCCTTTCCGCTGCCCTTTTACTCGCTGGCGCATCGCTGCTCAGCGGTTGCAGCAATCTCGAATTCCCCTGGGTTTATCGCATCAATGTCGATCAGGGCAATATCATCACGCAGGATATGGTTAACGAATTGAAGCCCGGCATGACACGCGAACAGGTGAAATTCGTGATGGGTTCGCCGCTGATCGCGGACTCATTCCATGAAAATCGCTGGGACTATGTCTACACACTGCTCGACGCGAAAGGCAAACACACGCGCCACAACCTGACGGTATTGTTTACCGACGATAAATTGGTCGCCCTCAACGGCGATTTCATGCCGCAGTAAACTTAATTCAGACTTTTGCAGCACGCTGCCGGCGTGCCGCCTTCGGATCAAGCTGCAACGGCCGATAAATTTCAATGCGATCGCCAGCGCGCAACACATGCTGGGCCGGCTGCTCGATCACTTTCCCAAAAATTCCCAATTTGGCATTGCTCAGATCGATATCTGCGAACTCAGCCGTAATGCCGGAGCGTCGCACCGCCTCGAGTACCGTGCAATCGTCCGGCACCATCAGCTTAAGCAAACGCTGGGATTCAGGCAGCGCATACACCACTTCGATGGAAATCATTTTGCGCCGCCGTGAAGTCGGTGCGCGCGCTTTACTAATGCATCGACCATTTGATTGGCGATGCCGTCGAACATTTTGCGCGCGGCAAAACTGAGCAGGCGGCTCGACATTTCGAACTCGAGATGCAGCGTGACCTTGCACGCATCGGCGCCCAATGCGAGAAAACTCCAATCGCCGCGAAATTTCTCGAACGGGCCTTCAACCAGCGTCAGCTCGATGCGATCCGGCAATAACTGATTGCGCGTGGTAAAGCTGTAACGCATGCCGCCTTTGGCGAGATCGAGCCGCGCTTCCATCGTATCGGGCGTGCGCTTCAGCACCTGCGCCCCGACGCAGCCCTCCATGAATTGCGGATAGGTTTCGACATCGTTAACCAATTGATACAGCGCTGCTGCCGAATAAGGCACCAACGCACTGCGTTGAATAGTCGTCATAACATCGCGCTAAATAAATCGTTAAAAACAGTGGTAAATCGTGAGCAATTTGCGATCGCCCAAGCTCGCGCATTGTTACGCGCTACACGCTCCATAGCCGCGCAATACCCATCAATAAAATGATCGCGATTGCCGGCGGCGCAATATACCGCAGCAAAAAGCGCCAGAACCAAAACAATCGCGGGCGCTGGGTGCGCAATTCATCGCGAATCGATTCGCCGCGCATGCGCCAGCCAACAAAAATTGCAATGGCCAACGCGCAGATTGGCAATAGCACATCGGCGCTTAACCAATCGATCCACGCGAATAAACTCTTGCCCCCCGGTCGCCAGTTTGGCCACATGCTGAAGGAACCAATGCTCAGCAGTCCGAGCAGCCATACCACCACTACCAGCAACAACGCCGCGCGTGGTCGCGACCAGCGTTTGGCTTGTACCAGCCACGCAGTCGCCGGTTCGAGCAACGCCACTGCCGAACCGAACGCAGCGAGCAATGTCATCACGAAAAACGCCGTGCCGATCACGCCGCCATACGGCAGATTGCCGAAGATATACGGCAGCGTCACAAACATCAGACCCGGGCCGAAATTCGGCTGCACACGATGCGCGAATACCAGCGGAAAAATCGCCAGGCCGGCGAGCAACGCCACCAATACATGCACCAACACGACAGTACCGAGCGAACGCAGCAACGAGCGGCGCTCGGGTGCATACGCGCCGAAACTAATCATCGCGCCCATCCCGACGCCGAGCGAAAAGAACGCCTGCCCAAGCGCTGCCAACGCGCCCTCTCCATGCCATTCATCGAGCCGCAGCGCAAACATAAACTGCACCGCCGCCGCCATATCGCCCATGCGCAACGCCGTTAGCACCATGAACAGCAGCAACACCAGCAACAGTGGCGCAAGCACCATGAACAACATGCCGAGGCCACGCGCGACGCCTTGCGCCACGACCATCCATGCCACCAATAGAAACAATGCCTGCGAACCGGCCTGATGCGCACCATCGCCGAGCAACTGACCAAACAATTCGCCGACCTGACGCGCGCTCGCGGCCGAAAGATCGCCGTGATAAATCCAACTGCTGTAGGTCAGCAGCCAACCGCCAATCACACTCAGATACGACAGCACCAACAGCGCCGCGATGCAGCTGATCACACCGATCCAGCGCCAGTGCCGGCTCAAGGCGGATTCGAGCGAGATCGAAGCGATCGCATGCACCGGATCGCCGCGCCCGCGCGAGCCGATGATGATCTCGGCAACCAGCACCGGTGTCGCCACCAGCGCCATGCACAGTAAATACATCAGCACAAAGCCCGCGCCGCCATTGGCACCGGCGAGATAAGCGAATTTCCACAAATTGCCGAGACCGATAGTCGCGCCGATCGCAGCGGTAATGAAGGTCCACTGGCTGGTCCAACCACCATGCATGGATGTTCGGGCTAAAGGCACGCAAAACTCCTGGAGCTTCTGATTAAGCTGCTCCGCTTTTATTTGGTTGTAATTCTTCATCGCCAAGCGCGGGTGCGATCACTATAATGCGCCGCCATGGCAAAAAACCCTCAGCAAAACAATACCATCGCGCAGAACAAAAAAGCGCGCTTCGATTATCACCTTGAGGAAAAGTTCGAGGCGGGCTTAGCGCTGCAAGGTTGGGAAGTAAAAAGCCTGCGCGCCGGCAAGGCCCAGATCACCGATGCCTATGTGCTGCTGAAAAATGGCGAGGCCTGGCTGATCGGCGCATTGATCACGCCACTGCAGACGGTATCGACGCATTATGTAGTCGACCCGACGCGCACCAGAAAATTGCTGATGAACAAACGCGAGCTGAATCGATTAATTGGCAGCACGCAACAAAAAGGCTACACCTGCATCTGTTTATCGTTGTATTGGAAAGCCCATTTAATCAAAGCGGAAATTGCTTTGGCGAAAGGCAAACAACTGCACGATAAACGCGAAACCGAAAAAGATCGCGATTGGAATCGCGAGAAGCAACGGATCGTGCGCCACGCTCAATGATTTGCATCAAAAAACATTATAAATTCCCGTGTTTTTTCCATCATCGAACGTTTTTAAAATCGCAAAAAATGTTCAAGCGGTGTGTTTAGATAAACATCCTCTAAAAGAAACATTGAAAAGCGAGGGCGGAGCGCCCATATTACAAGCGGGACATCGATTGATGCCCCACGCTCTCTCTCCCAGGCGGAGAGAAAGGGGATGCGGGACGCGCAACACGCCCGCATCCCCGGTTACGCCTTAGTGAGAGTGTTAGAACAGTGTCAAAGTAGTTGAAGCAAAGTAGTAGTAGAAGTAAGAAACGAATTCGGGGGCGATCTGGATTCGACGTTGGTAACAAAGTCTGAGGTGCATGTCGTGATGGCAGCGAATCACGTTAATCCAAAGCTGTAAATCAATAGTCGCAAACGACGAAACGTACGCTCTCGCAGCCTAAGGGCTGCTTGCAGTTGGTGATTGACGTCAGATAGAGAAACCAACTGTCATTTGATCTGGCTCGCAGAAAGGTCCGCCCGGTGCCGATCTGCTAAAACCTACGGGATCGCGCTTTACGTCCTGCCCGTTGGGCTGTAAAGCGCTAAATCAATTAACGGAACCTAAACATGTAGAGCCAATGACAGCGAACTAGCGGACGGGGGTTCAACTCCCCCCGCCTCCACCAAATAAGTTGTAGAAAAACAAAGGGCCGCAATTGCGGCCCTTTGTTTTATTGGGTTTCATGGTTAAGGAGTTAGACTCTGTATCATCGTGCGACTCAAATCGCGGCAACGTTGGCCCTAATTCAATTTGCCTGCAACTTAAATTGCCCAATCACCAGAACCAATTCTTGCTATAAATTACGTTCGAGATAACACCAGAAGCCAATGTAATAATCCACACCGCTACTACCTTGAAAAGATAAATCCCCCTACTTCTTCGTTCTTTTTCATATCTTTTCTTATCGGACTCCGTAAAAACAATTGATGATTTACGTCGAAAAAACAATCTAGCTTCTACATATGAATAAATGGACGACAATAATGGAAATAGCACTCCGACCGCCGCAGTGGATTTTATTATGCCAACCAGGACTTCCCTGTTGATCGCAATTGCAAACCCCTCACCCAGAACACCAAGCTGCAATATATTCCACCTCCCCCAAACTACAATGGAGACAGCAAGAACAAGATTGCATAAATTTCTGTTTATATCGTCGTTATATCTATTTATATACGAAACTATCTTGTTATGTTTGGTCATTATGGTCGAGGCGTGATTTTTTAATAGCCCCGCGATATCAGTGGCCCAACTCCGCTCAGTATGAGTAATAGAATATTCAAAAAGGCCATAATCGTACCAACGCCTCTCATGCGTTCCCGCATAATCTGAGTCAGCCCCAATAAAAATTTCGATATTTGTTTTTCGGGAATTTCTCTATCCCTGAAGCGTATTAGGTACGTTGCAGAAACAGAAACGCTAACTGGAAAGCATGCACTTATCGGGATATACGATTCGAACTGATCCACATTATTATGAGTAACCGAGGTTCCATCATTGTAATGAACCGATATCAGAAAATGCACGAGCGTAGAGTCATTCTGGCTCTGCATTCGCTGGCTCAGAAGATGATATATGTTCGATATTTCATTATGAGAGATAGAAAAATCTCCATGAATCTCTCCATGCAACTCTTGGGGTCGACCCAGCAATCCTGAGACAAACCTTCCAAAATCTTTTACCTCGCAAGGGAGAACCACATGATAATTTTCTCCTTGAAATCCCCCGGAGACCATTTTTCCATCTTGATCATCTCCTTGTGAATTAGGAAAATTATTTTTTTCATTCATTAATACACCCTCTGTTTTCGCGATCCGGACTCATATGAACCAATAATCTCCGTTTCCTTATCATTGTTGATTGCAACATATCAGCAAATTGATCAGCGATTAGATTCGGCGCTTTTAGATCAATCTCAACGTTGCCATCTTAGAAGAACCGCGGGTATAACTCATGGATAAGGTCCTTATCTTATATCTAAAGCATTTGAATCAAGCCCGTCGAATCATATGCGGATCATCTAAATGTTTATTGAATCGCCAAACCCAATACCACGCAAGCACCAATCCAAGCGCAAAAAACAGAGCGAGTACCTTATTTAAAAATAAAATTTGAAGAAAGTAACCAGTAAAAGCAAACGCGACTCCCGTCGCCGCCAAGTTCAACGCATGATCATCAGCCTTAACCGAAACTCTTTCGAATCCATCAAGGATGCCGTAATAAATCCGCGCCGCCGCGAGCAACGGAATAGCAAACGCGTGTGCGCAGAGCATGACGAGAATATTGCTGGTAATTTCCTTATCGCTTTGCATCCAAAACAGCAGAATGGCGGAAGACACTGCGATCATGCCACCCGCACAGGTCTTCATCATTTCCTGTGCCACGGGCTTAACTCTAACCGCACTCACAAAATTCTGATTTTTATCCATTCGCTTTCATCCGTTCATCCAAAAAAGAAACCCGTGCAATTCACTGAACCGCACGGGCGATGGTCCTGATAATAGTCGGAAATCTGCGGTTTTGCTTCCGCAGCGGGGCCTAATTTTCTACCTCCGCCACATGCTTCCCCAACAACTCCGCAAATTCCTCCGGCACCACAGGCCGGCTGAAATAGAAGCCCTGCATTTCATCGCAGGCGCGGTTACGCAGGAAATCCTGCTGTTCGCGCGTTTCGACACCTTCGGCGACGATGGTGAGGCTGAGGCTTTTGCCCATTGCGATGATCGCTTCGGTGATGGCTTGGTCGTCGCTGTCCTGCACGACTTCGCGAATGAACGAGCGGTCGACTTTTAATGTGTCGATCGGGAAACGTTTCAATTGCGCGAGCGATGAATAGCCGGTGCCGAAATCGTCGATCGCGATGCGCACGCCAATTTGTTTTATCGCGTGCAGCAATTGCACGGCTTGATCGACGTGGTGCATTACCATGCTTTCAGTGATTTCGAGTTCGAGCAATTCGGGCGGCAAGCCAGATTCATCAAGTGCCTCGTGAATGTGCGCGAGCAAATCCTGATTTAAAAATTGGCGGGGCGACAGGTTTACCGCCATGCACACCGGGGGCAGCCCTTGTGCCTGCCACGCCATGTTTTGCATGCATGCAGTCTTCAATACCCAGCGGCCGATCGGTACGATCAATCCGGTTTCTTCGGCGATCGGAATAAATTGCGCCGGCGACACGAACCCGACCTCGGGATTATTCCAGCGCAACAATGCCTCGACACCACTGATGCGATTGCTACGCAAATCGAGCTTGGCTTGATATTGCAACTGCAGCTCGTTATTTTCGAGCGCCCCGCGCAGATGGTTTTCGAGAACCATGCGCTGCAGTGTGTGTGAGTTCGTATTAGGGTTGTAAAACTGAAAATTATTTTTCCCTTCTTCCTTCGCCTGATACATGGCTGTATCGGCATTTTTCATTAATGTCTGCTCGTCATCGCCATTCTCCGGAAACAGCGCGATACCGACGCTCGCCGTAACGCGGCACTCCTGCGATTGCAGCGTAATTGGCTTCATCACTTCGGTGATGATTTTGCGCGCGCAGATGCTGGCTTCGCTCGCCTCATCCACCTCCTGTATCAGCACGACAAATTCATCGCCACTCAGCCGTGCGACAACGTCACTGGCGCGCGTGCAACGCTTCAAACGTTGCGCGATTTCCTGCAGCAATGTGTCGCCCGCTTGATGGCCGAACGCATCGTTGATTGCTTTAAAGCGATCGAGATCGATGAACAGCAGTGCGAATTTGCGCGAGTAACGTTTTGCAACGTCGATCGTGTGATTCAACAAATTGCCGAACATCATGCGATTCGGCAAATCGGTAAGGCCGTCGTGAGTGGCGATATGACGAATACGGTCATCCGCGGATTTGCGTTCGGTAATATCGATCACCGCGCCGGAAATAAATTCTGGAACGCCGTTTTGATCGCATTCTGCCAGCGCCTTCATCAACAACCATTTGGGTGTGCCGTCGAGTATGGTGATTTTGTATTCCAGCTCCCATTCATGGCTGCCACCGCTGAAAAACTCCTGGGTCTTGCTCCGAATGGTTTCGATAGCCTGCGGTTCGATTTGACGCAACATCAGGTCCGGCGTCATCACCGTGCCTTCGGGATGGCCGTACATCTCAGCAATGTTGTAATTCCATGTATTGAGATCGTGGTTAGCCGATTTGAATTCGCGGTGCCACGTAAGCGGATGTCGAAAGATCGCAATACCCGAGGCCTTCAACGCGGTTTTCAAATAGCCCTGCGCCTTCTCCAATTGCTCATTCGAGTGCCGCAATTGTTCTTCAAGCGTTTTGCGCGCAGTGATATCGAAACAAACGCCAGCGATATATTGCAGTCGCTTCGCGGCATCCCAGCCAAACAGATAACGCGTCTGAAGCCAGCGTATGTCGCCATTGTCGCAACAGATGCGGCAGACGCCATCGCATTCGGAGTCGCCTCGCGCGATGGCCTCGTGTAACTGCTGCTGCAATACCTCTTGATCATCCGTGTGCACACGTTTGAAGAGACCATCCATGGAGAGCGATCCGGCATCGACGCACATCAGCGACTCAATGTTCAATGCCCAGCCCTTCCCGGCGTCGAGCTCGCTGACTACGATATTCCCCTGCGCATCCAGGGTCATTGGATAAAAGAAAACGCCGGTACCCGACGCAATCAGCATGGCCCGCAACATATCCGCTGACGGAAAATCCCTCGCGGTCGTCAAGCAACTCAATTGCTCCAGGGTTTCGTGATTGAACCAGTCTTCGCGCTTTGGAGTCGCAGCCATAGCAGCCTCGCATAAATAGTTTTCTCAAGGCTAGTTCACTTCCCGCGCTGGCTCCGCTTCGGAGTAGTACCTAGGCAAATCTACGTATCAGTCTTGCCAGAACATATCGGCCCGGCCTGGACTCGCAACATCGTCGATCTCGAGCCGGGTATTTCCATATCCGCCAATGTATTTATCGTCGGCCACACCGATCAGTGGGAAGCTACGAGCACAATGTTGACCTTTCCAGTCGCCGCGCTGCGGCCGTTGCAGCGGCACTGGTAAAGGATTTCAAAATCGACGCGAAGCGACTGCAAGCGATCGGCATCGCCCCCGCCGCTCCGATTAGCAGCAATGCTTCCGAAGCAGGCCGAGCCAGCAATCGGCGAGTGGAAATGGTGTTGCGTTAAATTGCTGAAACCGTTTGCTACTTTTCCTTATTGATCCTGTTTCCCCAAGAGACGCGGACATCGTTCGGCTGGCATTTTCTGAAAGCCATTTGCCGTCGGATACGGAGCGAGGCTTCATCAGTTTTGCTCTTGCCTCACCAACAGGAATATCCGCGAGCGGTGCATAATACGATTTGGTAATTCCAGCTCGCATTGCCACAATCGACATGATATAAATTTTTGCGCGCCCATCCTTCCCATCGCTTCAGTTCACTTCCATTCACATAAAACCTATAACAGCAGAAGGAGACTAAACATGAATGCCATTGCAGGTAGTTTACAAAGTAAGTTTCTCGCTAGTTCGACTGCGCCGCTCGCCACGACAGTGGTCGATGTCGATTCACACTTCGAACCCGGCGACGATTGGTTACAGCCTTACCCCCAACTCGCGGCGCGGCTGCCCAAGCTCAACGCCGGCATACTGGCTATTAACACTATTGCCGGCGATTTACTGCGCGATGTGCCGAAAGAAAAATGGCCACCGATTGCCGAATTAATGCCACCCGGTCTCGCGACATTGTTCGCACAGGAAAAGGCTCAGGAAAAAGAGCGGCGCGCGGAATTCGAAGGCAAGCATCAGTTTCAAGTCGCCAACGCGCAAGCACGATTGAAATGGATGGACGAACAAGGCATTCATATTCAAAACGTTATTTGTCTGTCCGGCATCGCCTATTCGCAGCAGGTAGAGGATGAAGGCTTACGGCGCGAGGCGATCGCGACCGCTAATACGTGGCTGGCGGATACCTGTGCCACTTCGAATGGTCGTCTGCTGCCGGTCACGGCGCTCGACTTCAGCGATCTCGACTGGGTTGTTGCCGAATTGCAGCGCATGCGCAAACGCGGCAGCCGTATTTTTCTGATTCCTGGCTATCCCGTGAATGGCGTGCCGCCAATTCATCCGGAATGGGACAAGATCTGGGACACCGCAACAGCGCTGGGCATGATGCCGATGCTGCACACCGGCTTCGAGCATATGAGTTTCGATCCAGGGTGGGCCAATAACGGCGGCGATGTCACGTTGTTGCGCATGCTGGGCGGCAGCGTCCGCCATGTCGCGCCGACGACTTTGGTCAATGGCATGGTGTATAGCGGCGTGTTCGAGCGCTTTCCAACATTGACGCTGATACTCGCCGAAGTCGGCGTCGGCTGGCTGCCATTCATGTATCGCGAAATTGACGATCGTGCCTCGCCGGTCGCGGAGTTGTTTCTGGGTAAGTGGAAATATCCGTTACGCCCGCACGAATATCTTGCGCGCAATGTGAAAGGCACACCGCTCAATGGCGGCAATGATCAGCCGCTGCAGCGCATCATCGATGATTTACCGGAAGGCATGCTGGTGTTCTCAACCGATACTCCGCACTTCGAAGGCATCAGCGATCCGGCAACACATTACGCAGCGGTACTCGCTGACAGTTCGCCGCAGCAGCGCGCCAACTTTCTCGGCGGCTCGATTTGCGAAGCATTTGCGCGAATGAACCATCCGCTGCTAATACCGAGCTGAAAAAAAGCGTAAAAGCAGGTGCAGCGCTCGCATCGCGTTGCACCTGCCACCCCAATCCGATCTCGATTTATTGATAAATCCGGATTGCTTCGATCGGCTATTTCTTCGCCTCTACTTGCATTTATTCGAATCTAAGACGGCTCATTGATACCGGCATCGATTTCGATTCGGCAAAGCCGATACCCATCTTTCCGTTTTTTTGCCGTACATCGATGGCGCAACAACGATTAGCGGCGTCGACGTTTTGAAATATTTGCGCTTTACATTTCCCGCTGCATATGCCGGTTTTTTCGTAGTCGGTTTCCGGATAGGGGAAAGATCAAGGAAGTGCGCGATCGCGCGCAAGCCATTTCAAATCAATCCAGTTCACCCATATTTCAACCGAACGGAAACAGTGATTCAGAAACAGCTTGCCGCGCTGTGGCTCTCGCGGCTGAGCGAGCGCGACAACAGCGTGAGCGTCGCGATAGAGAGCGGCGTTACCGCTAGAAAGCGGAGATATAAAAGCGCGAATCCATGGCAAGCTCTCAATATCCACAAAACCCGCAAAACTGCGGGTTTTGTGGATCGGAGCAGTCCATCACTTTCCCCACATTTGCACTTGTTTCAACCGAGCGGCGCTACCAATACTTACGTAGGCGCCACATTTAATGCAGCTAGAACTGCACATTAAGGTGATACGTGGTATTCACCGAGCCTGCTTCAAAGTGGGCGGAACCATCGTTTATCGCTTGACCTGTGATCTCCAGACCGTCGGTATCATTGCGGATAATCGTTTGAGAAATCGCGCCCGTTTCACCCGGTGTCGCCAGCGTATTAATGCCGTACGCGATCGAGCCATACGGCGACTCCACAGAAAGTGTAAATTGATTCATCGTGCCGGTGCCAATCGGCCCTATGCCGACCGCGATGGCATCGGCAGTCTGCATTAACATGAAGAAATCTTGCGTGCCATCCGGCGTGCTGGCGAGCACGTAATCTTTGACCGAATTCGCTTGGTTAGGCGCGGGTTTACCCACGAACGTGGCCAACCATTGCTCATGTGTTTGCATCAAACAGGCATTTTGAACTGTATGTGTTGCGGCATTCATCGTGTAGTCAAAAGTGGTGCGACCCAGATTGCTGTTTTCATTATGCAATCGGATAAAATCAAACTGCATCGTGGTCGCCACGTTGGTCACGGTGCCGCCTGTCGACGAGAAGGGTGCCGTGAACTTTAATGGATTTAATAGGCTGTCGGATTCCGATGGCATTGTATTAAAAAACTTCGTGTAGGACGCATGGATACGACCGTTGGCGACATCCGGCGAGACCACCGTGACCGCATCGTCGATAAATCCAAAATCCGTGCCCGAGCAGCCATCAATCAATCGAAATTTGAGGCCAGGCTCTTGGCGCAAAATCACCACACGCCGGCGCGAGACTTGGATTTTCATATCAGTGACGTCGTCGGGATGCATTGCGTCGGTGTCGGTATAGTCCACCGTGCCACGTTGGATCAGCATATAAACGCCGCTCGCATCGGAAGGATTCGGCAAAGGGGTATACACGAGCGGATTATAAATATCCGTGCTCGCTTGTTTGCCAGATCCGCCCGAGGACGATGTAGTGGCAGCATCGGGATTTCCGCCACCTGCGCCGGTGCCGCATGCGGATAACCCGATACAGCTCAGTGAAATCAACAGCGGCGATAATCGTTTAAAGCTTTGCATTACTTCTCTCCATAAGGCCATTATTCGGCTACCGATATCGACGGATATCGGACCGAGAGGCATCCAAAATAGTTGGGTTCTTTATTTCAATCGGGGAAGGGAGCGCACTATACCGATAGGCTTTGCACGCATATTTCGACGTACTGTTTCGCAGTCATCTCGGCGCTTCATCAATTCGCCACTACCACGGGTTACCACCAGCATCTTTGATTCCTTTCAATTCAGTAAAAAATGACGCGCACGAAGCGCGCCTTCCAGACAACCCTAGCGAATCGATAATTGATCCAGCGCTGCAATCATAGCTTTAGCATTAGGACTCGCTGCATCGTTGGTCAACAAGGTGAAATTGATCAGGTAGCCTTGATTCACCAGCACACCTTCAATCAACTGTGTGAATTCACCAGGCTTGGGATTTTTGTCGGTGGCAGTGTAGTAATAACCTTGGGCCACCGTAAATTTCTGCAACGGGATTTCTTTTTCCTTTGCTGTTTTTAATGTGACATCGCGCAAACCCGAGGCTAACTGTTTTAACGTTTCAGGATTGGGAGCAGGCTTACCTTGCGGCGGACTGATGGCGGTAATTTGCAAATGCTGCACGGTCTTGCCGTTAACTTGTTGGCGCGCTTCGTAGGCGAGCATGTTGTCGCGCAGTAGCGGTTCGCGCAACTCCCAGCCTGTCGGATAGGGCACGTATAGCTTCAAGGGGTTGGCATGAGCACTACCAATAAACATCAGCAGCGAGGAAATTAAACAAACTCGAAACATATTTTTCATCATCGTTCCAGCTATTGAATTCCAAGGGCCTTGTCATAATTTCCAACACCCACCATCGTTCGATGGCACATCACGCGCAGATTGCGGGAGCGTGCCGGTGTCGCATGCAGTTTCGTCATGAAGTTAGGGTGATCAATTACATAACGCTTGACTCTTTCGCAGGCATTTGCATCACCTTTGTGATCTTCTTCTTCGATATATTTTTGTGACGTGTCGTCCAGCCATTTCAAAATAAATCGCTCGGCAAACGCATTTAAAGCAGGGTCGTCTGTGCCTTTCTCGCGACAGCCAATAAAAACATATTGATGGTCGCTGTCACTGCCTAAAATATCACCCGCCAAATATTCATACGGTGTCAGGATCGCCTTTTGGTATGCCTCTTTGGAACCCCACGCCTTGATAATTCCCGAGTAGTCCCGTTTTGTTTGGTAAATCTCATTCCATTCGTATACGTCTTTATTCGCCGTAAGCCTTATGTTCGTAACTGTCTTGGTTTCGTATCTGCCCGGGATACCTTCGCGATAACCATCCTTGTACAACAGAATCGAATACCGCAGATTCAGCGCCTCCAACCCCAACTTAAAGCCATCCACGCGCCATTGTCCCTTTGCATCGGTTTTGGTAATCCGATTCGCGCCGCAACCCGGAATGTAATGATGGAATGGATCCCCAGTTATCAGTTTTTTAAATTCCGATGATTCTCCAAAATAAAGAACAACCACATCGACATCCGCTATCGGCAGACCGGTGACCAGATCGGTCACCGTGCCCTGCACCGGCGGGATGGACGTTTCACAGCCTTGCAAACAGAGAAGCACGGCTGTCAGCGTCGCCAAAGTTATTTTCATCATGGCGACCCAACCGTCGACGATGTCGATGACGTATTGTTATTTTCCCAATCAATATCCGCGCTTTGCTGCGGCAGAATGACCCCGAACTCCGTTTGCGTCATATATTTTGCACCGGCTGCTCCAGCATTAACGACGCCGGTGGTCACGCTGGTCTGCTAGGGAATCCATTTGAGGAAGCACGCCGCAAACTCAATCCAAGTCCGCCATATTCAATGCCTGACGAATTTCCTCTACATCCAGATCCGACCGATAGCGCGCGATAGACAACACGAGTTCATGGTTGATCTTTTTCAACAATGGCTTTAATACGGTATTCACCCGCTGCGCGTTCGGGCGGTAATCCTCTTTTTTGAGTTTCATGTGGTTGATGATCTGTTCATGCAGGTCAATCCGGTCCTTGATTAACGTGGCCATATGCAACAACGAATTCAATTTCCCATTCAAACGCGTTTCCCTGCGCTGCAATTGTAACTGCCATACTGCGACCAATAAGGCCACGAGGGCTATCAGCATCTCCATTCCGTATTTCTCTCCTAACGCGATGCCAAAATGACAAAAGCACTCTTCGGTATTAATGAATCGACAGTTTATCCAGCGCGGTAATCATTGCCTGCGCATCCTTACCTTTCGCATCGTTCGTCAACAATGTGAAATTGATGAGATACCCGTGATCGATCACGACACCTTCAATCATTTGTGTAAATTCGCCCGGCTTGGGATTTTTATCGGTGGCACGATAGTAATAACCCTGCACCGTACTAAACGTTTGCAGGGGAATTTCTTTTTCCTGCGCGGTTTTTAAGGTGGCGTCACGCAGACCAGAAGCCAATTGCCTTAACGCCTCGGCATTGGGTGCAGGTTTACCTTGGGGTGGGCTGATCGCGGTGATTTGCAAATGCTGTACAGTTTTGCCATCGATCTGTTGGCGCGCTTCATACGTGAGGACGTTGTCGCGCGGCAGCGGTTCGCGTAATTGCCAACCAGCGGGATACGGCACATACAATTTCAGAGGCTCCGCGCAAACAGATAGCGAACACAAAAGCAGAATAAAAAAATGTGAAATGAATAATCCGGTTTTACGCATCGTTATTGAATCCCGAGTTGTTTTAGTCAAGTGCATAAGTTCGACGCAACTCCCGCAGCTTCTGCGCGCCGTTCGGTCCATCAACTTCTTTTAATGAAGACCAAACTGTAGGGCAGTGCCACCGCAATCCCTCCGAGCGAGATTCTGTAGCGAATAACTTGGGGCGAAATTCAGGATGTACGATTGAATAACGCTCAATCGTGTCGCACGCGTTAGAATTCCAGTGAATATTTTCTTGTTTGTAACGCTCGGGGATCGGATCTATCCACCGCAACATAAATTTTTCCGCTAAAGCATTCAGACCGGCGTTGTCTTCGCCGCAGCCGATAAATAAATATTGATGCCTGTTATCACTACCTAAAATGTCACTCCCCAGATAGTAATATCGGTTTAAATACCATTTTTTGTAATGTTCGATGGTCTGGTTTTTGATTTGAGTGTAATCACGTTTTTTTTTGTAGGGATAAGAACTGTCGTATTCATACACGTCTTTATCCGCAGTCAGCTTCATTTCAATGGTGGGGTTGGGATCATTGCCCGGGCTACCTTCGCGATAACCGTCCTTGTACAACAAGATCGAATACCGCAACTTTTCAGCATCTAATCCCAACTTAAACCCATCCACATGCCATTGTCCGTTTGCATCGGTTTTGGTAATCCGGCTGGCACCGCAACCTGGTATGTAGTGATGGAACAAACCGCCGCTAACCAGCTTTTTAAATTCAGATGACTCCCCGAAATAAAGAACAACCACATCCACATCCGCAATGGGCTGGCCTGTGACCATGTCGGTTACAGTACCTTGCACGGGCGGTATCGGCGTTCCACACCCCAGCAATGCGATAGAGCAGCACAATACGATGCTTAGTCGGAGTAATTTGCACATCATGGCGTTACCACTGCATTGCTTGACCAGATAGGCGTTCCATTACCCATCTGACCACCGGTGTTAGGCGGCAGAATGACGCCGAATTCGCTTTCGGTGTATTGCTTGCCGCCCGGCGCCGTGCTGCCCCCTGCAACACCACTCGTTACGCTCGTTTGCTGGGGAATCCATTTGAGAAAATCCGTACGGTTGTTCTGCGCTTTATCGAAATACTCTGATCCCTTCAGATAAGAGTCCTCGTTGATTAAGCCGGCATTCTTTGTAATAGCGAGGTGCGGCATGTCTTGATCCTCTGCCAAATAGCCATTCGCATGAAGCCAATCATTCAACACTTGGTATTTATCCGCATTCCCCGCTGCGTTGAACTGCTGCAAGATGTTTTGCAATTTGTCGGTATTTTGAGCGCCTTGGTAATTCTTTTTCTCAACCGCACTGCCCCCAATCCTTGCCGCATTCGCATCCCAGTCATCAGTGCCCGCCAGATCATTCCATGAGGCTGCCTTATCGCCGTTTTCCTTATTGGCTGCAATTTCGGCCGCAAACTCACTTTGCAGTTTCGCGAATATTTCGTACTCCATGCGTAGCGTGCGCAGTTCGTTGTATTTCCACGAAGAGGCCGGCGTGTAATTGCCGCCCCACGTTGAACAACCGGCCGCATCGAGATCGTGACGCGTCTGCGAGCCGCTCCCTCTCGGACCGCCACCCGCTTTGGTACAGGTTTGCTCGACGGCATCGGGTGAGTTATAGGTTTGATCAGGCGCTTCCCAACCACCTGGCATGCTGATCCCGATATGACCGATGATCGCCGGCGGCGTATTGGGATCGTTAAGACTCCATTTGTCGTATGCCATGTTGTTCATGTCGCGGTGTGCGAACGTGTCTTCATACGCGTGCAGGTATTCGCCATAGAACTGATAGCGCGCATCGTCGATATCTTCATCATCAACCGGTTCGCAACTCGGTGTTTCCGGATGCGCTTCGCGCCACATTTTTTCCAGCGTGTTTTTGTTGGTGATCCCATATAGACGGTTGAGTTGATCTGAGGTGGGATTATAAAACCGGTCCTGCGCATCTTTGCCTGCATCGCCATGACTACCGGTGTCGTAATCGAGCGTGAAGTGATATTTCAATAAGGCACTATTAGTCCATCCCGAGAGCGAGGTCGGTTTGGTCGCATCATTCTCATCGATATACTGCGTCGCCAACGCTATTTTCAGCGCGGTCTCTTCCGGCAGTCCCGAAGTAATCGCCAGGAAGTACGTCATGTAAAAGTGCGTGTAGGCGTTGTAGAGACCGAAGGGATCGGCGCCTGTTAACGGATTGCCCTGCACATACGCAAAGCTGTTAGCGCCATCCGCCAGACCTAAGGGATCGCTCTGGGTGTAGCGACCTTTCTCCGGATCATAATAGCGGTGCAGGTTGTAGTACAAACCGGTTTCCGCATCCGCATACTGGCCAGGGAACCGTAAATTGATTTGCGTGATTTTGCCGTCTTTGTCAGGGTCTTGTTCAGGCGCACCTTTACCAAACGCGTCGCCATTCCAGCGCCAGATAATGGCTTGCTGATCATTGGTTGCGACGCGTGGGGTGGCTAGATGATCGGTGTGCAGGTAAATGATTTGAGTAGTGTTTGCGGCTGTGTCGATTTGTGCAATCGGGGCATCACCGAGCCAGACATAATGCTTGCGCTGAGTGCCGGTTGATTCGCTGATCAATTTGCCATCCTGCGCGTAGATAAAATATTGAGTGGCAGGCGTTTGGGTTTTTACATCCCGCGTGGTTTTGCGGTTGCGCCAACCGCGCACATCGTAGCCGTAGGTGGCGGTGAGCTGTTTGTTCTTGTAGATCGCGCGCGTTTGGTTGCGCTGGCCGTACAACATAAATTGCGTACCGTTGTCGTTTTTTTCAATCAGGGTGTTGCCGGCTTCGACCAGGACTGGGCCATCAGCGCTTTTTTGCAATTGATTGCCATGTCCATAGCGATAATGCTGCGGGATGCCGCGGGTATTTTCACTGACGCGATTACTTAATGCATCGTACCCATACTGCTTAACAGCCGTGCCTGTGGGTGCCAGGATTTGTTCCTGGGTCAGTCGATTCAGTTTGTCATATGCAAATTGCTGCGTGTCGCTATCGCGTTGTATCTGCGCAATATTCTGATAGAGGTCGTATTGGTAGTGTTGCGACCACTGCGTTGCCTCTTGGTTTTTGTTTTTGGTCAGCGCAATGTCCGTGACGCGCCCGTCATTGTCGAGTGTTTTTTCTTGCTTCAAGCCATTGCCGTAGGTCCAGCTAATCGGGCCACCGAACGGGGCGTAGGCAATGTCTTTGATTATCGTTTTTTCGGTTTTGGATTTGTCGTTAGCCGCTGTGTACGTGACTGCAGTGATGCGGTCTTTGTCGAAGTGATACTGCACTTCACTACCATCGGGATAGGTGATTTTGTCGAGGCGGTTGCCGGAGAGGTAGTGGTATTTGAGCGTGGTGGTGACGGTGTTAAAAGCGCCCTCACCCCAACCCTTCTCTCGCGGGGAGAGGGGTTTTTTATCCGCAGTGGTTTTGTCGATCGTGGTTTCCTGGATTTTGCGACCAAGATCATCGTAACGATAATCGATGATTTGGCTTTGTGTTTCGATTTTAGTGAGTTGTTGAATGCCGTTGCCGTGGTCGGTATCGGTTTGGTCGTAGGTGTAGTGAATATCGTTTTGCTCACCGGGATAATCGACTTGGGTGAGTCGGTTTAACGCATCGTATTCGAAAGTAGTGCCCCGGCCGGTGAGGCTGGCGTTTTCAATGAGATTGCCGTTGCCATCGTAATATTTGATCACGCTGCCCGTGGTCGGGCTGCTTTCTTGAATGATGTCGCCAAACCCGTTGCGTAAATATTCCGTGGTGTTTTTATTCGCGTCGGTGACCGCTTCGATCTGGCCACTGGGGTTGTAATCGTATGTGGTGGTGTAGCCTGCCGCGTCGATCAGTGCGAGCAGGCGATGTTGGGTGTCGTAGCGCGCTTGTGTGGTGTGCGCCAACGTTTCATTGGCGGGGTTTTGATCACGCTCGCTGGCTTTAATCAGATCGCCGTTGGCGCTGTAATCAAACTCGGCTTGTTGGCCAGCGTTGCCGATCACGGCGCTGAGTTTACCCAAGGCGTTAAACCGACGCTGATGACGTTGCACGATGTCGCCTTCCGCATTGCGCAGTTCTTGGCTTTCCCACGCGCTGGTGAGGGCATTGGGAGTGAGGGTCAGCGTTTCGCCCCAGTGATTTTTAATCTTAGTGAGTTGGCCCGCGCTGTTGTAACCGTAAAACTGTTCGCTGCCATCGGGGCGCGTCAGATGTATTAATCGGCCGGCAGCGTCGTAATGCGCTGCGGTGATTTCTTGTTCGGTATTGTTCGCGGTGGCGCGCTGCAATCGCGCCGGTAAGCCTTGTTCGTTGTAGTCGATGTGCAAGATCTGGCCATTCGGCAATTGCACCGCTTCGGCTTGGCCGGCGCTGTTGTAATGGCTGAACTGCGTGGTGTGATGCAGCGGGTTTTCAATACTCTGCAATTGCTCGTTGTGGTAGCGATAGATGGTCGCATGGTTTTTCGGGATCGCTCGTGCGCTTCCTGCGCCCGCGACACTGGGGCTTGCTTGCCCGGCGTCCACCACGGTCAGTGTTTTTAATTGCATTTTTTGCGCGTCGGCGAAGTCATAGCGATAGGTACGTGTGCGCTGTTGTCCTTTCGTGGCATAGGGGATGACTTGTTCACCTAAATCGGTGACGGTATCGGCCAGCACGTGGCCACGTTCGTCGTACTGGAATTCGCGTTTTAACGTCGGCTGCCAATGGCCGCTGCCGTTTTTGTTTTGCACCCAGCTCGATTGCGTTTCGCTTAACAACCACGGCTGGTCTTTATCCCAAATGCGTTCGATGCGGGTGGTGCCGCTGACGCTGTAGGGAGTTTCGTTCGCATCGAAACGCACGCCGCGTTGTTCGGTTTCGCTCAAGCCGCGTTTATCGCGCGTGTAAACACTGCCGATGCGGTCGGCGTTCCATTGCATTTTCACAAAGCCGTTAGCGTCGTAACGGTGATGCGCCTGCACGGCGGCGCAACTGATCATGGGCTGACCGTCGATGTCTCGCAGGCGGTATTTGCCCGCGCGCGCCGGTTCCAACGTGTAGGTGGCGCGCAGTCCCAGCGCGTTGGTAACGGTGACGGACCGGGTGCCATTTGCTTGCTGTGGGTGATAGACGATGCGCACTTGTTCGGCGCCATCACCGTGTTGGCTGAGGATGCCGCGGCCAGCTGCATCGTAAGCCCAGGTGGCATAACGGGCACCGGTGGCATCATCCAGTCCCGTGAGGGCATGCGGCAGGCGTCGGTCGTCGTAGTGATATTGACGTTCGGGGGTTTTAAATCCAGCTACGAGACCCGCTAACCAAGCATTGCTACTGCGAACGACGCTGCGCAGGTTTAACGCGTCGTCGTAGGCATAACCGATACGCTGCTGGGTCGGCAATTCGATGGCGTGCAGATGCCGGCCGCGCCAGCTCAAGGTAATGACGGGGCCGCGCGCATCCTGGATTTGCGTTAATTGGCCGTTGCTGTTGTAGACCACGGTATGCACCTGACCCGACGCGTAGTTGATGCGCTGCAGGTGGCCGGCAGGGTCGTACTGCTCTCGATCACCATCGCCGGTGATATAGAGCCAACCCTGCTCGGTGCGTTCGAGGTGATCGATCACGCCCAGCGGGGCCAGCCCGATGTTGTCAGGTACGGCGAATGCGTACTGGGTGCCATCATCACGCCACGCCGTGGCGGTGCGAGTTTTTGAATCGAATACGATGGCGCGCTGATAGCTGTGGCGCCAGCCGGGGCCGACGCCGCTATCGTTTTGGGTGAGGACACTGTTGTAGTAACGCGTGAAGGTCAACCCGTTCGCACCGCTGCCGGTGTAATCGGTCTCGGTTTGAAATTTATTGCCGGTGCCGATATCGATCGGATTGCCCAGCGCGGTGAAAGTGGAGGCATTACTCGGTGCCGGGCTGGACTGCGGGGAGGACGACGGCGTGGAAAAAGGATTGGTCGTGTTCGCGCCGCCTGCCGTGCATTGCTGCGGCTCACCGCCCGCGCCGGTGCCGCCCGAGGTAAACGCGTTGCCGAGTCCGCTGGGATCGCGGTTGAGATTATTTAACGCGTTGGAGGCTTGATCGCTAAGGCCGGGGCTTGAGTTATTGCCGGTGTTGCCACCACTCGCTCCGCTACTGCCGTCATTGCTACCGGCTGCACTGCCACCATCAGCACCGGGATGGCTATCACTGCTCGGCGTATTGTTCGTCGGCGTGCCGCCACCACTGCTATCCCCGCCGGCACCGCTCGAACCGGCGCCCGATTCTTCTCTGCCCTGCGTGCCATTACCCGGCGCGCCCCATGATACGTTCGCTGCTACCGTCGTTTCCGGCCAGAACCAGCCGTGATAATAATTCTCCGCAAATTTGTCAGCCGCATGGGCGATTTGCGATCGCAGGACATCACCGTATTGCCCGTACGCACCCGCGCTCAGCATCACCACAAATAACAGCGGCGGCAAGTATTCGGCTAACGCCGCACCGCGTTGGCGAAACGAGCCACGCAACGAAGACTGGACTGACGACGAATCGAATTGAGGCGACGGCATCGCAAACATCCTTGTCAAAAAATGAATGAAAAGTGAATGAGATTTTTAGCGCGCTGTACTACTGTCAGCGGAGGCCTGCACGTTCTCGGCGGCTTGAAGCCGCACATCGACCCGACGATTTCGCGCGCGTCCATCCGCCGTCGTATTCTCGGCGTTCGGTGCATTCGGCCCCTGACCTTGAGCAAACATTTGCACCTGCTCCATGCCAGCTTGTGCCTTCAGCGCATCGACAACGGCCTGGGCACGCGCTTGCGAGAGTGCCATATTTGATGCCATATCGCCTTGATTGTCGGTATATCCAACCATCTCAACTTTCGCTATTTTTTGCTGTTGAATTTTTGCGGCGATTGCTTGAATAACCGACTGGCTTTGCGGCGTTAATATTGCGCTACCGGGTCCGAATTTAATCTGCAGCATATCGAGTGTCGCCACTGAGCGAGCATTATCAATACGCATCACCTCTTTATTCAAAGCGAGCCCCATGGCTGGCCTTTTGCCGTGCTCAATCACCGACATAACCGCACGCGGTTTGCCGCCAATATCGATGGCATAAAACTGCACGTACCATTCGATGCCATCACGTCCCATATGTTTAGCCAGCAGATAACGTTGGCTTTTTGTATCGCCGGCGATGAAAGGGCTGAGGTACAAACGCCAGCCATCAAGATCACCACACGCCGCACCTTCGCATTGATAGAGCGTCTCGAACTGGCCGCGCGTCAGTTCGGCCTGCATATCTTCAAAAATTAATAACGCGCTCGTATTTTTGGGGTAGTCGTAAACTTTTTGGGACAATTTCGCATTTAAAGACACCATCTTTTCCGGTCGATAGCCTTCATCTTTTTTGTCATTGACATACACAATACTGCCGGCGACCAGATCGAGCTTGTCATAAATTTTTTCCGACCGACTAAACAAACTCGCGTTATGAAATCGACTCCACAACGGAGCTTCCGACGCGAGCACAGGAGCTGCTATCCCTACTGCAAAGACAGAAGTAATCAACATTGCAACGGTGGCTTTTACATTTAACTCTGCTTTCACGTTCGCATCCTTAGGGCTTGCTGGAGTTTTCCGATTTAATTTTTTCAAGCTTTTGTGTGGCCTCGTACACTTTGGGCGACATTGGGCATTGCACTAACACCGATGCGCCATAACCCCACCCCGCTTCTAATACACCTATTTTGTGTTGCTGTAGCTTTTGCAAAGATCCTTGAAAGCTATTAATGCTTTGTTGGCAGAGAGGGTTGTCTTTAAATCGGTGCTGAGCGTCAAAATTCGTATGCTCGATAAACGTCGCCATTTCGGTATCGATTTTTTCAAATCGGGGCCGGTATGGCTTGGTATCCAACTGCTGCGGTGCAATCGCCTCGGCCGCTACTGAAATTTCATCCAAAATCGTTTGATACCGCTTTACATAGCCATCGATGGCCGCAACTTTTTCTTTCACCCAAAGCTTGCGCTCTTTTAGGTCCGGCGTTTCAGCGAATATAAAACCGCTATGTAGCACCCACACCGCCGCGACCACTTTCGAGAACTTTAGCAATCGTTTATGCATGTCGAATTACTCCAGCAACGCATCATCGACGGAGATATTTTTACGATGTTCATTCATGTAAGCCGCGCCAAAGCGACTAATCGATCTATCGGTTTCGTCACCGGCCGTCATCAAATGCGGAGTGATCAGGACTACAATTTGCCGGTCTTTTTTATCGGAGTCATGCGAACTGAACAGATGCTTGATGACCGGCACGTCACCCAAAAAAGGAACTTTGTTATCTGCGCCTGACGTTTCATTCTGAAACAAGCCTGAAATAGCAAGCGTCTGGCTGTCTTTCAACTGAACGATAGTTTCGGTATCTCTGCGCTTGGTACCCGGTACACCGAGGATCGTGACCGATGGATCGATATCGCTCAGTTCAACTTTAAGCTCCATATTGATGATGTCACCCTCAATATCAGGCTTTACTTCCAGCGTAATACCATACTGTTTGTAGCTAACTTCGATGGCGCCATTCGGCCCAGTAAATGGAATGGGAAACTCTCCTCCGACATTAAATTTTGCTTTCTGTCCATCGGTTGTCGTCAGCTTCGGCGACGACAATATTTTTGCCTCGCCGGTATTATTTAACAGATTAATTTTCGACATTAAAAATGAGGTAATGCCAAAATACGAATAAAACCCACGCCCCTTGAACGGCGAGGATACGAGAAGTCCTTTGTTAATTTCGTCCGGATCCTTCTCGGCAACTTTAAACAAATCATCCGAGAGAATGGTTTTGTGAAAAGCCCAGGTAGGACCGGACATAGTGTCATCCCAATCCACCCCGATCTTCTTTAAATCGTTGTTGGATATTTCGAGAATCACCGCGTCAATACGTACTGTCGGGCGTATGTCGACGGTTCTTTCAGTAACAGCCATTACCGCGTTTGGCAGCAACGACGCCACCGCCTCCAGCCTGGGAGCGTCCCGCTTCAAAACGGATCCTTCGACGATAATTTTGTCTTCCAGCTGATAAATATGCAGGCCTTTCATATCACGCGTTAATATCTTGGCAGTTTCAACATCTTTGCTTAGCTGACGTTGATCGACACTTATCCAATAACGCACCTGCCTGTCACCTTCGCCCCAGATATGAACATTCGTTTTACCGGGGCCCGCCGCAATCAGCATCACCTGCCCATTTTCCAGCGTTTTGTAATTAACGATATCTGGATTACCAATCGCCACCCGCTTTACGCCAGGAACAAATACTACGGACACCTCACCGGAGTGAAGAGTAAGATATCTCGATTCATATTTCTCCTCTGTCTCGGCAACCGCAAATACACTCAACAATGTAATTACCGCAGACATAAGAACGCAAAAAACAGCAACCAACTTATTTTTGTTCATGATTTATCGCAACACCTTCATTTACTGCACTTTCGGAAACAGGGGGTTTAACCACATCGATACTTGATCTTTTAACGAGCCGGCCATTGTCATTGCGAATCGGCATTTCATCTGTGAAGGCGCTTTGTACTAACCCACCATCTTGTACCTCATTCAACAGACCGGCCTCCGCCTTTTTACCGGCAAAAACTACTACTCCTGCCCCACCTTTCATCGATGAATATCTTGCGGCTAAATCGTCTTTCTCATTCCGCAACAGAAAGGCAAGATCGCCCTTTGCATGTGCTTCAAATACTTTCTGAACGTAGTTGTCATCGACTCCCAAGGTGATGGTTGAGTAATCGGCGTTTTTATACATTCCGGGCGCTTTGGGGTCGGCAGTCGTGATGTTGCCCGTCGACAACACCATGACACGCTCAAGCAGCAACTCAAAACCAGAGCCCTTTTTGTATCTCACCGCCAGATCGATGTAGTCTCCTGATTCGATCATGTGCTCAACGCTATTAACACCATCAACCTGTAAGGTGAGGGCTCGCTGCCCCGGTTGTAGCAAATCAGAAAATTTATCGACGCGAATAATGCCCTTGATGTAATGCTTTAATAGCGGCTTACCGGATGCCAGGGGCTCCGATAATATTTTTCCCTCTACACCAGAAAATTTTTCCGGCGTTATGGCACCACTTGGAATGTAATCTGCCGGAATTTCGCGCACGGCAACGGTATCGGACGTTAATCTCGCCCCAACCGGAAGGTTGCTTCTCGCAACAACGACGGGTGTCATTTTTGCCTCGGCATTAATTTTCTCTCTAAGCTCTCGCTCTTTTAATGAAAAATAATGACGAGTTAACCCTATCACGGCACCAACTGATAACAACGACACCACCAGGACCACAGGAAATCGATAACGTAATAAAAGATTTTTCATATCACTCTAACGTCGGTTGAGAAACGGCAAATTCGTAACTTTTGTAATTTTTTTGAAATGCTTCCATAACGGCACTAAGAACAGATTTTCCATCGAAGGGAGCGTAATTAATGGGAGCAAACAATGCCCAATAAACAACGAGCGTTCCTACTACATATTCCGGCAGAGCCTGCCCACACTGCCGCTTCCTTCTTGATATTAAAGAGGTTGCCATAACGCAATCACTCGTGTTTTGTCATCCATTTTCATTGCGTCAAATCGCAGCGATTCCTTTTCTGTCTTCACCGACAGTGTTCCGTAACGACTCTCTTTAGACGCACCCTCTTCCTCCACTTTATAACCCTTAGTAATTCCACCGTGGCCATCGTAGTAGCGCTTAATTTCTTCTAACGTTGGCACCACACCGTGGTTCGAATCAATCCAGTAGATTTCCGACGACCTGCCTCTATCCTTACTTGCTACGACGCTAACTATTTGCATGCCCAACAATTTTGGAACGTTGATTTCGTATACGTTTTTTCTGTCCTCATGGAGATACTGGGGTAGCGGAGATATTCCCACTAAAACATGGGTCGAATTGAGGCTCGATTTTTCGATCTGTACGGTAATATTGTGATCGTTCTCTAATCTAGAAATTACCAGCCAATTACCCAGATGCGTTTCAAGGAAAGGATGGTCTTTTGCGTCTGATTTTTCTGCCAAAGATTTCCATATTTCTCGATAAAACTGAGCTACTTCATCAACAGTTTGCGGTGAATTAAACTCGTAACCCATCAACGGCAATCCATTCACTCGCATATCTTCGCCAACCACAATAACCTTCACGTTCGCGGGAAAAGGAACAAAAGGTAGCTCACTACAGCTCACCGATTCCGCCTGAAAAATAGCGACAAGACTCAATGCAAATACAAAAACACTACTAACAAGCCGCTTCACTTGAACCTCCGCCGACCACTCTGGAGCAAGAAGTAATATCTGGCGCCACGTGACCGGGATCAAACCCTGCCCACTCTGGCATCCCGAGTAGGCTGCCCAGAGTTGTGAGGGGAGCCACTACAGAATCAAGTGAAAAGGTATTAATGGCTAAGGAGTCATGAACGGCACTTTTCACGGAGCCCGGCGTCACCTTTCTCCATGCTTCAACGAACATGGTATTCCACGCGTGCGGATGCACACTCAATCCGTCCAAATACTTGGATTTACTGGTAGTCATCTCAATAGTTGAGGTAACCATTCCCTCGTCGTTTAATTTGAATCGCAATGTGCTCGCTACACCGTGAGTCACGAGAGTGGTGCGAGTACCAGCCGCTCCACCGGGCGCTTCATCAACGTTACTTGCTGTGTTATACGTTCCATTTTTCAACATGACGAAGGCTTCTCGAGTTCCGTCATCACCACGGTGTGTATATAAAGGCTCTAATTTCGCCGTGGAGGCGTTGTCGGTGCGATCTGTAACACTATTCAATTCTTTATAGTCTTGATAAAAAATTCTTTTGTTCACTTCGTTCTGAATGTCGGCAGAAGACTTTTGAGTTTTAGCCGCTTCCCATACAGAATAGCGAGCACCTTCATAAGCGCGATGCTGTAGATCACCGACCTTGCCGAGGTGTACAACCATATATATGGCGGGCACGAGCACAAATAGCGCCGCGATCATAAATTCGATAACCGATTGTCCACTTTGCTGTTGCCGATGCATTCGACATTTATGCGACATGACATCCATTCCGCGATCAAATCAAATTGAAGAAAGGCTTTTAAAACCGATAACCGCCGCTTTTTCTGTGGCACTTAACTGATCCAGCGTTACTTCCCAAAAAGGGTTGTAGGCATTCCCGAATTCGATCCGGCCATCAAGACGTTTTGTTTCCGGCAACATCCATTTATCGCTGTCTCGACGAAAATAAACTTTCGCCGCCGCTGCGGCATGAATGCTGCTTTGTTCCGCTCCCCCAAAACGATCCAGTTGCTTTTCCTTGCTGCCGCCAACACCAAAAGCAGTATTGCTGTATGCACTCATGTCTCGACGGTTTTTACGCAGGTAAACCATGATGTGATCTCGATCCGACACCAAGCCCTTATCCTCCATGTCGTAGAATTTTTTTAATCCGAGATCGGCGCCGTCGGAAATATCTTCCGCATAGTGATCAGTTAAATCACTGCAGGTAAGCTCACCCACACTGATAATATCCAGCACAAGATTCGTAACACTGAGCGGGTGCTGATTCTGATCAGCGCATGAAGAAGCCTTCGGATTCAATCGCCAGTAATTAGTTTTATCGTGGACGACGTAGCAACTTGATCCGCTCCCACAATCTTCATCGCCGGCTATTGCAGCGCCTGATCCCAGTTTCATCGCTTCGCCAAAATCTTGCGATTTTCTTTTCAGACCAGTAAAAGTCACCTTCCACCAGCGTTGCCGCGCGTGAAGGGAAATTGTGTCGAGTGCCGACCAGGTTCTGAACGGCGTGGTGCTGGTGGGCCCCGTCATCGTGGTGCCACGCCCCCGCATCATGCTGATATATGAGCCTATGGGAATGCCATTTTTTGGGCTTAGAAGCGCACCAGGCATAAATACTTCCGGCCCCAAACGATAGGTACGGTCCTGCGTTAATCCGTCGCGAGACGCGAGCATAATGCTGCGAAACTGTCGACAGCGAACACGTATATCGTTGTCCTGATCACCAGCCGATGCGTTGTCGGCCTCGTCCATGCAATCGTTGCGCTTCCATGAATTAATTTGCGCAACCACTTCCGTATCGACTGTGGCCAGTGTGGCGACCGACACATTTACATCGGGATCATTTTTTTCTACAACTTCTTTAAGTACATCGTCAACGATAACTACGGTCGGCGCGACGGCCAGCTGCTGCATTTGCGATATCAAATTCATGTATTGCGCCACAACATTCAGAAATATCGGCATCACCTCTTCGACGATCTCCTGTACCTCCTGAATGATTTCATCGACCTCCATAATGATTGCGCCGATGTAGGGAATCCATCGGGTAATGCTATTAACGGTACCGACAAACGTTCTCAGCATGCGCACCCATGACATCGTCGTTGCCAGTTGCGCTACTGTGATCTGATTAGCCACTAATGAACGATTGGACAGCGCTATAAAATTGTAAGATTGCGCGGAAACTGTCGCGGCGCTATACGCTGCTGCGTCTACCGTATTCTGTAGCCGAGTGGATTCATTCGATGCCTTGTAGGCGTTGTAAACATATTGAGCAGAAAAGGCCACGACAATCAGCAACGCCGCCACATAGGGCAACACATTCCCTTTCTGCTTATTTCCCATGGCAATTCCCTTGCATGTAAAGCAGCAAGCGAAAATATTCCGCCTGCTGCTTCATACTTTATTAATTGTGTTGGTTGTTAGCTGAATAATTCGACAAATCTTTCTTCGTAGATGCATCGCTCGTCGCGGCAGCCGCACTGGTTTGAGCGGCCGTCGTTTCTGTCGATCCTGTCTTACCCGACAGCTCCTGCGAAAGGCCTGCCATTTGATGCCGCAACGTGTCGCCAAACAGACGGAATACCCCAATCGCAGAAACCGCAATCAGCGCTACGATAATTATGTACTCAGTCATACCCTGACCAAGCTGACGAAGTGGACGAAGTGGACGAAGTGGACGAAGTGGACGAAGTGGACGAAGATTTTTTGAAGAATTTCTTTTCATGGGTGCTTCCTCATTAGTAAGTTTCGGAATGACTACCGGACAAACAGAAAATGAGGAATAAACGCGAGGAAGTTAAACAACCGTCCTTGGTTCTCATCCCTGAATCTGTCATCCATTCCTTTGCTGAAGTTTTATTACGCTGAAAACGATCCACGTAATGGGCACATCATATCGCAGCAATTTTTATTTCAGAAATGGATAACGGCATAAAAACGTAAACTAATTCGCAAATTTTTACTTTCCTAGGAAACTTTATCAAACATCAGCTACGGGACAATTTTTTGATATTAAATATTCGTACACGACTGCCCAGCTGCCTCGTCGTCTTGACACCGAAAGCCGGACTGCATGCGGACAATGCTATGCCCAACAATAGGAATTGCGAATTTAGTATTCGGCAATGCCTGACAATACCGCCAGTCGATATCGGTTGACTGATAGACTGCCATCGTGCGGAAAATAATAAAGTTGGCGATCGGTACCTCTAGCGCGTAGCAAAACCGCGTGCGGATGCTCAGGAGATTGGCATCTTCTAAGCTTACCTGTTGTCCACCCACCGATTGTGGAGCCTGAATGCGGGCATCGAGATTATTGTTGGGAATCTGCATGACCGATGACGTGCCAAGCTTGAATGCGCCGCCGCCTGGGCACGCGCTTCCGCTACAAGATTCTAAATCTTTATATGGGACCGCGAACGTATCGAAGACGGCCTTAGTCGGAAACAGTATTTCTACTACTGGATAAGAATTAGCAGTACGCACAACTGTTTCTAGCGCGAGCAAACTAACAGTAGAGGGGTTATTCACATAGGTCGACGATACTGTACGCGAAATTGTGTTATCCGGCACTTTGGCAAGAGCGGCCATGCGCTCTAAAAAAACATTCGTCATCCGTGTTTTGAAACCATGATCGAGAGAGCCTGCTCGAGCAGCTAAAAACGTTGCGTTGTTTAACGTGGCTTTGGCTCTGTAAAGCAGACCAAATTGAATAACGGCCATAATGATGATAACAGCCAGTGGGAAGACGATAAGCATCTCCGGCATGGCTTGGCCACGAACCGCTACAGCAGAATTACGGTTGCGCATCATTGCTCGTTTAAGGTAGTCATCAAACCATTTTTTAAAGTCGCAAAACGACCCGCAAATGCTGGATCCTGATCGGCAGATCGCGTTGCACCTTCCTGAACCAAATACAGAGCCTGCTTCACGCGCAGGAGTGAGAGGTTATACCAACCCTTAGGTTGATTCGGATCAAGATCAATACATTTTTGATACATGCGCTCGGCCGCCTGCAGCTGGCCTGTCCGCACATAAATATTGCCTAACCTAAAATAGAGATCGTAATCATTAGGCATATCTCTGGTTAATGCGAGAAGCTCACGTTCGGCATCGCTATAAAGAGCTTTTGAATAATATTCTGACGCTCGCTCATAGCGTCGGGTGGTATCTTTTCCAGATGAGGAAGCGCACCCTGGGAGCAGACCAAAAATACACAACACGATTAAAAATTCACGCAAATACAAGACAATCACCCTGCTTCAATTGATAAAGGTTAGAGTTGCCTGCGGGCAGCTCCAATACATAGTATGCAGACATACAAAATCTTATTTTATTGCTCTTCACGGCGGTTGAAATTTTAATAATTCTTAAAGACTTACTAATAAATACTACATCGATCGCTCTACCCATAAAAAAAGTATGTATGGCATTACATGGGTAGAGTAATAATCCATTCGCCAGCTTGGATTTTTTATGAAAAAGCCCCAAGGTTCGACGCCAAAAATTCTTGGCAATATCAATATCCGAGATAACGTCGCCGGCTTCTAACACAACATTCATGTCAAAATGCTTCCATTAATTTCATGCCGATGGGATAAAAAATCACAATAAACGTCGTTGGAAAAATGAATGCCACCAGGGGAAATATCAACTTGACCGGAGCCTGCATCGCCAGCTTTTCAGCCCTGAGGAATCTCTCTATGCGCCTCTGGTCAGCCTGTACCTTTAGAGTCCCACCAATTGAGGCGCCCGTTTTTTCTGCCTGCACAACAGCGGTGACGAAAGCGTCTATTTCGGAAATGTCCAAGCGATCCGCCATTGACTTAAATGCCTCCTCCTTGGGCATTCCGGCACGTAAATCCCGAACAAACTTTTTAAACTCAGTTTTTAACGGAGTTTCTGGACCTTTATCCACTGCTTGATGAATAGCTGCTGTGATGTTCAATCCAGCCTGCGTTGCCATTGTTAAAAAGTCTAAATAGATGGGGAGACTGCGAATAAGTTCTTTCTCTCTTCGGCCTTTTATATCCCAAACCGATAACATTGGCATGGCTAAGCCAAGAAGAAATCCAAACAAAATATATTCGAAAGTCATCATTGAAAGCATCGATGTGCAGACAATCACCATCAAAGCCATGAGCAATCCAGAAACTAATTGCAGACCTACGAGCTGCGATGGCGTCATCAGATAGTTGAGTCCGGCTTTGCGTAGCTGTGCCGCATATTTTTCCAGCCATTCGACAGGCAGCCTTTCACCGAAGTAATAGCCGAACAACTTTGCCAGCGGCCATATTTTTCGCAGCGACTTTGGCAGAGGATCCAGATATTCCCGGTCCTCCGAAGGCACCTCCTCCTTCATACCCGAGAGTGCAATGTAAATCCCGACTATCGCAAGTGGCAACAGCACCAAAACAATATATTTGTAGAGCGCAATATTCATATAATTAAACGTCGATGCTGACTATTTTTCGAATTGTGACGTAACCCAGAAACTCAAGAGTAATGATAATGGCAAGGCATATCCAACCGGTCCAATGAAAGAACAGCTTCGACATAGCTTCTGGTTCAATTTTGTAAATCGCGTATCCAACTCCTACCGGCAGCAACGTCATAACAACGCCTTGCAGCTTTCCCATAGAAGTGAGGCTATCGATCTTTCCCTCCATTTCAATGCGACGACGGATCGTATCAGCAAGGCGCGCTAAAACATCCGCCAGGCTCCCGCCAACTTCGCGAGAAATTTTCATTCCTGCTACCACTAGCTGCAAATCGGGAATTGACACCCTGGCGTACATGTTATCGAGCGCCTCATCAAAACCGACACCAACCTTTAGCTCTCGCAAAAAAAGTCCGAATTCCTGTGGAACGGGTCCCTTGCCATCCTCAACTACAAACTCAAGTGCACCAACGAGATTCAAACCGGAACGAAGCATATTGGCCATGGATTGCAATGCATCAGGCAAATCTGAATTAAATCTTTTCGTTCGCCTTTTCTTCAGAAAATTGACGCCCGCTGTAGGCAGAAGAACAACTATTGAGCCCGACACGAGAGCCACAATCCAGGAGTCAGTCAGTAAATACGCCAATATGGAAATGGCAAAAAAACCAGCAACACTAATTCGACGCAACTTCTTCGCGTCTACAAAAATAAATATTTCTTCGAGTTTGCTATTTGCCGCCGTATTAAGTTGCGCATCATACTGACGAACGGCTGTATTTGTTGACGCGACGCCCAAAAACAGAAAGCCGCCAATAGCTATACACACTAAAAATGCAACTAGTATCGCCACTATCATCACTAGACGACCCTCCTATCAAAAATAGAAAGATCAATCGGAATGCCACGGCGAGCCATTTTTTCACAGAATTCCGGAATAATTCCGGTGGCATGAAACCGTCCCTGCACCCGTCCTTTCTCATCAAAACCATCTTGTTGATAATTAAATATCTCCGCAATTTGGACGATATCCCCCTCCATTCCAGTGACTTCAGCAATGCTGGTTACCTTTCTCGATCCACAAGCGAAGCGGGTTTGTTGAACAATAATATTTACAGCTGACGCAATTTGTTCTCGAATCGCTTTAACAGGCAAATCCATCCCTGACATCAGCACCAAGACTTCCATCCGAGCCACGCAATCTCTAGGCGAGTTCGAATGTATCGTTGTCATCGAGCCATCATGCCCAGTATTCATTGCTTGAAGCATATCCAGCGCCTCACCACCCCGGCACTCACCAACAACAATGCGATCCGGACGCATACGTAGCGAATTTTTTACCAAGTCGCGAATAGTGACCGCCCCCTTTCCTTCCTGATTTTGCGGGCGAGCCTCAAGCGAAACAATATGCGGTTGATTAAGTTTAAGCTCCGCAGCATCTTCGATAGTAACGATGCGTTCGTCACTGGGTATGAAGTTGGATAACACATTTAGAAGGGTTGTCTTCCCCGACCCTGTGCCACCCGAAATAATGATATTCAATTTATGTTCAACCGCAATTCTGGCAAATTCAACCATTGCGGGACTGATCGAACCGAACTCGGTTAGGCGCTGTGCGGTGAGTTTCTCCTGCATGAATTTTCGAATAGTAATGCAGGGGCCTTTTAACGCCAGCGGCGGAATAATGGCATTAACACGCGAGCCATCTTTTAAGCGTGCATCTACCATAGGCGAACTTTCGTCAATACGGCGGCCGAGCGGTGCGACAATTCGCTCGATTGCTGATAAAACGGCTTTGTTATCCGAGAATGTAATGGGCGACTTTATTATCTTGCCTTGGCATTCGAAATATATTTCATCAAAGGCATTCACCATGATCTCACTGATATCTTGCCGAACAATGAGATCCTCCAGGGGGCCCAATCCTACCGCCTCCTCTAATACCTGCTTCGCAATCAATTTTTTTTCGATTCTACCGGTTGGGAAATCAACAGCTCTCGACAGCGCATCATCAATCATCGCGCGAGTTAAATCGCGCAGGGTATTGTCATCCATCTCCGAAATATTAATGCGGCGAAGATCAATAGTATCGATGAGTTGCTTATGTATACGTGATCGCCATTCTCGCTCCAGCATTACACGCTCGATATCAATCAGCTCGATGGATTCACTATTTTCAGGAGACGGATGAGAGACCGATTTATGTGATGGACTTATTTCTATAGGCTGGTTCGACTCATCTCCTATAGTGGTCGGGATATCCGCTATCTCTATCAAATAGTCCCCTACCCCAATCTGCTGTCCGGCGACGAGCGGGCCAAAGATCTCGTTAACACGCGCACCGTCAACAAATGTCCCTGTTTTTGATCCCAAGTCTTTGATATAGATTTTATTTTGGCTCTTATTAACGAGAGCGTGGTTAGCGGATATTTTCCAGCCATTGAGCGCGATTACTGCGTCCGCACTGCTGCCAATAGAGAACTGGTCATTTTCACAGATGACACGGTTTACCATCGTTCCTTTTTTTGTGCGGACAATTACGCGCATCTAGAGATACTTCCTTGTTTTAAAAAAATTGTTTGCACTCAAGCCTTAGATCAAACGGGTCAAACTGATTAAGGCCGAAAAAATTGCCGATAGCATTGGTCGCTTCGAGCAGCGGAGGAGGAGGTATACCGAGGAAAATATAGAGAAAGAATCTAAAATCATCCCTGAGCTAACCACGCATCCTTCAGCCAACCCTCCTGCACGGGGGTCTTGTTTCCTGACCTAATGTACCGTTTATCCCGCACACCCCAGGCGATGGACTTCACACTTTTGAAAAGACGCTGTTTGACTTTGAAGGAAATCGTTCTACGCACTCCCGATGCGATTACAGCAACTACTATCAGTACACCGACGTTTTGAAATATTTGCTCTTTATATTTCCCGCTGCTAGGATCGCGCCGCGATTTGCCAATGACGGCGAATCAGGGAAGCATTCAGGAGCACAAATGAACACCCGTACCAGCATTGCCCATCTTGCCGTATTTTCGATTACCACCTTTCTTGCTTCAACCGTACATGCCACCACACTTAATGACATCGTCGGTGCTTACGATGATGGTCGGCTTTTTTCCGCAACACTGATCGGCGCGGGACTGTTTGCGCTGATTGTCATGCGTCGCCGCAACGTCTAAGAAACAACAGCTATTTGCCTTTTATTAACGTCGCTTAATAACAATAACGATTGACGTTAATAACCCGCGCCGCCATTATTTCCAGCCAATAAAAACCGGCTCGACCTGATAAAAAATTCACCCGCAAAACACTCCATATTTAGTGATTTGTTTTGCAGTGGCTAATGCCATTGCGCGCAGCGCAGCTACCTGAACGCTGCGCATTCATCCGACTATCAATCCGATTCGCATAAATAAAATCATCCGGGAGATACAGCATGACTAATATACCAGCACTGTTTTCATTACAAGGTAAGGTCGCCATCGTGACCGGCGGCGGCAGAGGTATTGGTCGCGCTTGCGCTATCGCATTCGCACAGGCAGGTGCCGATGTGGCACTGGCATCGCGCACGCAAACCGAGCTCGATGCCGTGGCGGCAGAAATAAAGGCAATGGGGCGCCGCGCGATCGTGGTGGTGGGCGATGTCAGCGATGAAACCGTGCTCGATAATCTGGTGGCGCGCACGCAGGCCGAACTCGGCAAAATCAATATTCTGGTGAGTGTCGCCGGTGGCTCGGGACCGAACGATCCCAACAATACCAGCGCTGAGGAACTCAACTATGCGCTGACGTTTAATGTGACCCCGTCGTTTCTGCTGATTAAAAAAGTGGCCGCGTTAATGCGCGATTCGGGTGGTGGTTCGGTTATCAATATCTCATCGGCGGCGGCGCGTTTTGCGCAGAAAAATTTCAGCTCCTACGGTGCCGGCAAAGCGGCATTGAATCATCTGTCGCGCAATCTGGCACAGGATTACGCGCCGCACGTTCGCATCAACGTGATTGAACCCGGCCCGATTCTGACTGCGGGCCTAGCTTCATATTTCGAAGCAGCGCCGGAGATGAAAGAGAAAATGCTGAAATTTATTCCGATGGGCCGCTTCGGCCGGCCGGAAGATATCGCTGCCGCCGCGCTCTTTTTTGCTTCAGACGCATCGAGCTGGGTGACGGGAAAAATACTCGGCGTCGAAGGCGGCGCGGAATATCTCACCTGATCGACGACACCGATGTGGGGGAATCTAACGGTGAAATCTAATCTCCGGCAATTGCCCGCAGCGCGAGTTATTTCGTTGCGGGCCTAATTACTTGGAAAGATCAGCCACTTCAGACACTCGCACCAGCGGCCACAGTAATTCTTCTTTAGTATCGAGTTTTTTATTGCCCAGGCCGAAACGTTCCTGCCGTGCGTGCGGAAAATACGCCGTTCCGAAAATCACATCCCACAAAATCAGCGATGTGGCGTAATTATTTTTGATGCGGCCATAACGTCCAAGACCATGATGTGCATGATGTGTGTCGGGCAGCGTGATCACACGTTCGATCGCCCACATTAATGGGCGCAGCCAGCGGATATTGAACAGCGCCAAGTCCCAACGCCATTGCACGTGCGTGAGAATGCCGATAATGAAAGTCATTGCCACAAACGGCAGATACACGTGCGTAAGGCCGAGATAGATCGCCAGTGCCGCGAACCAACCCTGCGGTTGCAGAATCGGCCAGAATACGTTGTAGCGGAACGTCACCAACATACCGAGCTGCTTGGCAGAATGATGTGTGCGATGCAGTTTCCACAGCCACTGTTTCTCGTGTGCAAAACGATGTACCCAGTAAAAGCAAAACTCTTCGCTCGCCCATAGCAGTAGAAATGCCGGCCAGAACGGCGCGCCCTTAAACAGATTCGCATGCGCCGGAAATGCCCACAGCAGCAACACGCCGAACAACATGCCGTGTACGCGATTCGCCAGCAGTTGACCCAGCATACCGCCAGCGCTTAGCAAGTAATCGCGCCAGTTTGGCGCTTCTGGCTGTTTGCGCGCCTGCCAGCGTTCAATGCCGAGCGCAATCAAAAATAGGATGGCGACAAATACAGTGGCCCATTGCTGCTGCGTCACGGAAGAACCTCCAATACGGGTATTTTCACAGAATACAGATCACTCGATTGGATCATATGATCTAATAACGGTACTTGCAAGCCCGTTCGCGAAACGGCGAAGATGCCGCGCAATCACCCCAACGAACCATCTGCAGAGCAAAAAGGAAATCGATTTTGGTCAATCGCGGAGAGGCTCGAGAATGCCTGCTCAATGTCGCCGAACAACTATTTGCGCAGCACGGCGTCGATGGCGTTTCACTGCGTTCGATTAATGCCGCAGCGGGTGTTGGGCCGAGCATTCTCCATTACCATTTCGGCAATGTGGAAACGCTGCTCGAAGCGATCATCGCGCGGCGCATGGATGAATTAATGCAACAGCGTCGCACGATGCTGCAAGCGCTTGCGAATGAAGACAACGTTACGGTACGCAACGTTATCGAAGCGATGGTATTGCCGCTGGCGACATATGCCATCGAGCACAGCGATAGCGGCATGCGCTATGTGCGGCTGCTCGCGCGACTGTACGCCGACCGTAATCCGATTCTTGAAGCGGCCTCGGCAAAACGCCTCGCCGAAGGTCAGCAGATGATGTCGATATTGCTGCAAAAAGCGCTGCCGGGGTTGCCGAAAAAAATCTTGCACGAGCGGCTCGATATCGCCAGTCATACAATGCTGCATACGCTGGCCGATTTCGATGCGCCGCCGCGTTATACGTCGACAAGTACCGCGAAAACTAGCAAAAAATCCTTATGGCAGCGCGTCGCACATTTAATCGATTTCATGAGCGCCGGCATGGCGGCGCCGCTGCGCGACGCCGACTGAGCCCCCGCCAATATCCCGAGCGTCTGGCTCAGCCCAGGCACTACGATGCGGACGACCGGAAAAGTTGCGCGGCCAAACCTCTGGCCTGAATCCGGAAGCGCTCGGCCCGCTCTGCTGCAGGCAAAATACGGGTGCCGGCCAACACGCCGGCGACCAGCAGCGACCAGATCAGACCGTCCAACTGATCCGCGTCGCTCACTCCATTTGCCCGCAACTGCAATTCGGCCATGCGGCCGCGCATGCGCTGCATTCGTGTACCCAGAAACCCCAGCTCAGGGTCGCGCCTGACCATAATACCCAGCCGCTCAATCGCGACAGTGTGTCCCTGCAATACGCCATCGACTGAAAATGGTTCGCCCATTGATATCGGCTGCTTGGCCACAAGGCCGCTACGCGCCAGCATCACCGCGTGAAGCCGCAGATAAGCAGCGACGATCAAATCCCGCCGGTTCGGAAACAAATATTTGGTGGTCGACAGCGGCACCCCCGCCGCCGCTGCAATCGCGCGGTATGTCAGGCGGCCGCCGCACTCGACCAATTGCCGCGCAGCGGCATCAATGACGAGTCTGGCCTGCTCGCCGCCATACTGCTCCAGCTGCGTGAACGGTGTATCCGAACCGGTGTCGATCCCTCGCGCTGCTACAACCCTCCGCCCAACCAGACGATCGCTGAAGCGATTCGCTACCTCGACCAACCAGCCCAATGCCAGCGGATCGTCGTGCGCCAGCATCGCGAACGAAGGCGCCCCCGCAGCCAGCAGATACCACGCTTCCCAGTTATGGCCCTCCCCCAGCGTATCGGCGGCGGCGCGCCACGCATTTCGCAGCGCATCGTCGATCGCCAAGTCGAATTCGGGCGGCGCGCCATCCGCCGTCGCCGCGGACACCACCTCGGCCAAAAAAGCAGCGCGACCGCTGTTGGAAAAAGCATCTTGCGCAACGACCGCCACAAAAAACGACGGCATCGAGACCAGATGTGCCGGCTGCGAGGACAGCCGTTCGACCGCCCGCTGCAGCTCCTCAAGACGGTCCTGCAACAATCGCTGCCTTACCGCGCCGACAAGTTGTTCCTGGCCGCCGAAGTGATAATTCACCGCCGAACGGTGAACACCTTTTCGTACCGCCAATGGGCGCGGCCCGACCTCCGCCACGCCATACCGGCAGGCCACATCGATGGCAGCTTCAAGAATTTGCTCCGCTGCATACCCATTACTGCCGGCGGCGGCGCCGCTGGTGTGAGAACTCTCTGACTTTGCCTTCATTGAACCAACGTCATAAATTAATAGTAAACCCGCTCAGAAACACACTTCTCAAAACAAAAAAAATTGCAAAAACGCAGAAAAATAATCATAAAATAGACATAAACAACCCAAAATCATCAACCTGAACACTCGTCACAATTCTATTCGACTTCAACAATGGAGGCAAAAATAATGAGCAATGACCTGCATCGGCGCGAGCTCTTGAACCTCGCCGCTATCGGCGGCGCAGCGGCGGCACTGCCCAATATCGGCCACACCGCTGTCACGAAAGCGAGCGCGACCAATACGCCCTGGTCCGCTTTCACTGCGCCACTCGAACAGCTAGGCGCGGAGATTAACCAAGCCGGCGTACCGGCCAACGACATTGATCATGCCGAAGGCTATCGATTATTCCTCCGCTACCTGTCGTGCGGCATCGATCAATGCATTGAAAATACCGATCCGGCTTTTCCCACGTTCTACAGCCTGACGCGCGACGGCGTGCGCAAATACGCCGGCGACAACCCGGACGAGCTGTATTCGCATGCGAAAGTAGCGCCTGACTATGCGTACCGCATCAGCGGCAACTTCAAGGAAACACTGCTGCTCGAATGCGGCATTTATTCCGGCGATGCCTTCGCCGATCCTGACGCAGCACCGGTGCGGCTGCTCAGCGCCATCACCGAAAAGGATTTCGAGATCGCCAAGGATGGCTCGTTTGAGTTGTTCATCGGCGGACCGCAGCGTTCGCGCAACTGGATGCCACTGCTGCCGGGCTCGACCAGCCTGCTGGTGCGGCGTTATCGAAAAAATCCTTTTGTGCAGCCGCAGCCGCTCGCCATTGAACGCCTCGGCGAACCGATGCAACCCAAACCTCTCAGCAGCGCCGATATGCAATTGGGCATGGCGCGAGCCGTGCGCTGGGCTCAGGCTAATGTGCGCATCTGGGCGCAATATGCCGATCGCACCAAAGCGAAAAAATTGAACGTGCTGGTCGGCTTCCACGACACCGGCAAATTGGGCGCACCGGCTGGCCATTCGTATCTCGAAGGCTACTGGAGCGTACCAAAGGGCAAGGCGCTGATCGTGACGTTCACGCCACCCAAAGCGAAGTACTGGAATTTTCTGCTGTGCAATTACTGGCTTGAATCGCTCGAATGGCGCTTCGGCAACAAGATCAATTACAACAATTTCAACACCGAAGTCGGCAACGACGGCAGCGCGGTATTTGTCATTTGCGAAACAAAACCATCAATGAAAGGCGTGAACTGGATGGAGACAATGGGCCACACCGAGGGCATGCTCGCCTTTCGCGCGGCACGCCTGGAAGGAGCGATGCCGGCGGCAACCACGCGCCTGGTCGATGCATCGACCATTTGAAATAACAGTCGGTAAAATACCTGTCGGCGCCGCAACGCGACGCCGACTGATCGCAACAATTACTCCAGCGCGTAAGCGACGATCGCATCGCTCAGCTTCGTACCCAGATATTTGTGACCGCCAGCGGCGATCACTACGTATTGCTTGCCATTGGCACTCAGTCGATAAGTCATCGGCGTAGCCTGGCCGCCGCCGGGCAGGCGGCCTTTCCATAACACTTCGCCGCTGCGCACATCGAATGCTCGCAAATAATTGTCGGTGGTCGCGCCGATGAAAATCAGCCCCGAGGCCGTCACCAGCGCACCGCCCATATTCGGCACACCGAGATTGAGCCAGACCGGGAATGGCGCAACATCGCGTGTCGAGCCGAGCGGCACTTCCCACAGCCGTTCGCCTTTTTTCAGATCGATCGCCATCAGCGTGCCCCACGGCGGGCGAATGCATGGCGCGCCAAATGGCGACAACATCGGCTGCATCGAATTCGCATACGGCGCGCCGAGCGCGGGCAGCATCGGCGTACCGCTCGCCATCATCTGATCGGCTTCTGCGCGCGGATACAGTTTCACAATCGCCGGCACATGCGTGGTGTTCACCACCATGATGTTATTGACCGGATCGATCGCGACGCCGCCCCAGTTGGTCGCGCCCATGAAGCTCGGAAACTGGATGGTGCCGCGCGTCGACATCGGCGTGAATACACCATCCCAATTCGCGCTGTCGAATTGCTCCAGACATTTGTGTTTGTCCCACGGCGTGAAACCCCAGACATCCCCGCGCTTCAGATCGCGTCGCACGATAAACGCAGGATTTGCCGGAAACGGCTGCGTCGGACTGTAGCGTTCACCCGGCAGTGCGCCGAGCTGCGATACCGGGCGCTCCTCGACCGGGAACAGCGGCTCGCCGGTTTCGCGATTCAGAATGAAGATGTGCCCCGGCTTGGTCGATTGCGCCAGCGCGGGAATTTCCACACCGTCGCGCTTGAGCGGAAACAGCACCGGCTGCGATGGAATGTCGTAATCCCAGTGATCGCGATGCACGGTCTGAAAATGCCAGCGCATGCTGCCGTTGGTGGCATCCAACGCGACTACCGACGAGCCGTAATAATCGCGTTCGCCGCGCAGAACATTCGTATGGTCGGTGGCCGGGTTACCGGTTGGCACGAAGATCAACTTGCGTTCGACATCCACCGATAGCGGCGCCCACGCGTTCGGTGTGCCGCGCACATACGGTTCGTCGCCGGTCGGTGCTTCATTCGGCGGTGCTGAATTCCACGCCCATACCAGCGCGCCGGTGTGAAGATCGAACGCACGGATTACGCCGGCCGGCACATCCATCCGCATATTGTCCGGGATGCGGCCGCCGAGCACGATCAGGTTGTCGATGATGACCGGTGGCGACGAAATCGAAAAATCGCCGGGCTTCACCCGGCCGAGGCCCTGCGTCAGATCGAGCGTGCCCTGTTCACCGAAACCCGGACACAACTTGCCGGTGGCGGCATCGAGCGCCAGCAAACGTCCATCCAACGTGCCGGCGAATACGCGCGCCGGACATTCACCGCTGTAGCCGGACACATCGCGGTGATAAGTGACGCCGCGACAATTCAGCAGATAACTGCCCTTGGTGTCGGCGGTGTAACGGTAAGCCCAGAGTTCCTTGCCGGTTTCCGGATCGAGCGCGGCTATCTTGCCCAAACCGGAACAGATGAACATGCGGTTGTCGACGACGATCGGCGTGACTTCGAGCGTCGGCGAGCTGATCTTCGGCGCATCGAGCATGCCGATGTGATAGGTCCACACCGGCTTCAGATGTGCGACGTTAGCCGGCGTGATTTGCGTTAGCGGCGAATAATGCGTGCCACTGGCATTGCCGCCCCAGTGTGGCCAGTCCGCGACCGGACCATCCACGGATATCGACGGCGCGCTACCACCGCCGCATGCAATTAACAACTCGGCGACAACCACGAGCACGAAAGATCGCCAGAAAGATTTACCGGTTAGAGTCAACATCACGCTCCGCCTGTCTTTATTAAATTTATGTTTATCTACTTTTTATAAGCACCACGATGGCCGAGTATAACGTGGCCTTCGCGGCCGCCACTTCATTTATCGGTATGAGATTCACGCATGTTCGGTAAAGAACAAAAAATAAAATTTGCGCCCTTTGTCGAATTCTGAGATCACCAATCGACTAGCTAATATGATGCGGCTATTTAGTGCATCGATGTCTACAAACCGGCCTGCACAATTATTCAAGAAGGAGATTCACCATGGCATTAAAACTGTATGCACACCCATTTTCTTCGTATTGCCAGAAAGTGCTCATCGCTTTTTATGAAAACGATGTTCCGTTTGAATATCGCCTGGTGAAATTTGATGATGCACAGTCAATATCCGAACTCGAAGCGTTATGGCCGTTCAAGCGCTTCCCGGTGCTGACCGATGGCGCGCGCACGCTGATCGAATCGACAGTCATCATCGAATATCTCGACCTGCATTATTCCGGTAAAACCTGGTTAATTCCGGAGGATGCCGATATTGCTCTCAATGTGCGCTTTATGGATCGGTTTTTCGATAATCACATCATGACGCCGATGCAAAAAATCGTTTCCGACAGCATGCGTGCGCCTGATCGACACGACCCCCAAGGCGTCGACGACGCGCGCGCACTATTGAATACTTCATATCGCTGGCTCGATCGCACGCTGGCCGATCGCGAATGGGCTGCTGGTGCGCAATTCTCCCTCGCCGACTGCGCGGCAGCACCTTCACTGTTTTATGCGGATTGGGTAAATCCGATCGATGCTTCGTTCAAAAATGTGCGCGCGTATCGACAACGTTTGCTGAAGCGCCCGTCCTTCGCACGGGCGGTGGATGAAGCGCGACCTTATCGGCCGCTATTTCCACTCGGCGCGCCCGACCGCGATTAACTCTCATTGCCGCAACGCTCGCACACGCGCACAATCGCGACCATTGATTCATTGCGCGAGAAAATGGCATGGCTAGTTATGTTGACAAAGTTCTGATCGAAGGCGAGCACATTGTTTACAGCGGCCACATCACCTTGTGGTCGCTGTGGCATTTGATTTTATTCGGCGTCATTTTATTGCCGGTCGGCATCGGTTTGATTCTGCTGATCATGGCTTACATTCGTTACAAAACCACTGAACTCGCGATCACGAATAAACGCGTCATTGCAAAATCGGGTTTCGTCAGCCGTCATACCATCGAATTAAATATCAATCGCGTTGAAAGCTTGCAGGTATCCCAAAGTCTGCTCGGTCGCATGTTTAATTTCGGCACATTGATCATTTCCGGCGGCGGCAATCCGCAAGCGCCGATTACCGGCATCTCGAATCCGCTAGAGTTTCGCAAAGCATTTACGGAGGCGCAGGATCAAAGCGGCGTCACGCGCTGAGCAAATGTATTACTGGCTCATTATTTTTTTAACGGCCGCTCGCCATTCATCCATTCGTTGCGCCGCGTCAGCGCGCGACATGATGGGCTCAAAAATTCGTTCGACCTGCCATTGCGCGGCAATTTGATCGATATCCCAAACGCCCACAGCCAGCCCAGCCAGATACGCCGCACCCAATGCTGTAGTTTCCAGCACGCGCGGGCGAATTACCGGCACGCCGAGTAAGTCGGCTTGATGTTGCATCAACAAATTATTCGCGGCGGCACCGCCATCGACGCGCAATTCGGTGATGGGCTTATGGGCATCGTGTTGCATCGCCAGCAATAATTCAGCGGATTGATAACCGATTGCTTCGAGCGCAGCGCGTGCGATGTGCGCACGTGTCGAGCCGCGCGATAAACCGAATATACCGCCGCGCGCGTGTGCATCCCAATACGGCGAGCCCAAGCCGGTGAATGCCGGCACAAAAAATACGCCGCCACTATCGGGTACTGACATTGCTAGCGCTTCAACATCAGCGGAGCTATTAATAATGCCGAGGCCGTCGCGCAGCCATTGCACTACTGCGCCGCCGATAAATACGCTGCCTTCGAGCGCATAGCTCGGTGCGTTGCCAATTTGGGCTGCGCTGGTCGTGAGTAATCCGTGTTGCGAAGGGCAGGCATTAGCACCGGTCTGCATCAGCATGAAACAACCGGTGCCATAGGTGTTTTTCACCATGCCGCTGCGATGGCACGCCTGACCGAATAACGCCGCCTGCTGATCGCCGGCGATGCCGGTAATTGGAATCGCGGCGCCGAATAATTCCGGTAGCGTTGCACCAAATTCATGGCTCGATGGAAACACCGTCGGCAATAATTTTTCTGGAATGTCGAGTACCGCGAGCAAATCATCATCCCAGCGCCCGCGATGAATATTAAATAATAATGTGCGTGATGCATTGGTGACATCAGTCGCGTGCACCGTGCCGCCTGTTAATTGCCACAGCAGCCAGCTATCGATGGTGCCGAAAGCAATTTCACCACGCTGCGCCCGTTCGCGCGCCTGCGGAATATGATCGAGCAGCCACGCGATTTTAGTGCCGGAAAAATACGGATCGAGCAATAACCCAGTACGGCGACGAAATAATGGCTCATGCCCCAGCTGTTTTAATTCATCACATTTATCCGCGGTGCGTCGATCCTGCCACACGATGGCATTGCCTAACGGTTTTCCTGTGGCGCGATCCCACAACAATGTAGTTTCGCGCTGATTGGCGATGCCGATCGCGGCAATATCGCGCGCATGCAAATTCATTTCACGCTGTACTTGTTGGGCAACCGCCAATTGCGTGCGCCAGATATCCATCGGATCGTGTTCGACCCAGCCCGGCTGCGGAAAAATCTGCGGATATTCCTGCTGAGCGATGCGATGAATATTGCCATCGCGATCAAACACGATGGCACGCGAACTGGTGGTGCCTTGATCCAGTGCGAGCAAATAACGCATGGCCGATCCCCGCAATTTTTATTGTCGATTCTTTATAGCGCGGATTCCCAGCTCACGGAAAGCCGCATCGCCGCATGTATCAACCCCACCAGCGAATAGGTTTGGGGAAAATTCCCCCACAATTCGCCCGTCACTGGATCGACATCTTCCGATAACAATCCCAGCGCGGTACGGCGCTGCAGCATATTCTCGAATAATGCGCGCGCTTCATCGCGACGACCGATCGTGGCCAGCGCTTCGATATACCAGAATGTGCAAATCGAAAAACTGGTTTCCGGCGCACCAAAATCATCGGGTGCAATATAGCGAAACATATAATTGTCACGTTTGAGATCGCGACCGATGGCATCGACCGTTGCGATAAATCGCGGATCGTTGCCGCGCACGAAACCGACATCGGCGAGCAGCAATAAACTCGCATCGAGATGATCGCTGCCAAAACCGGCGACAAAATGCCCGCGCTCGCTATCGAAGCCCTTTTCCCACACCAACGCGCTGATGCGATCGGCTTCGCGTCGCCAATGTTGTTCGCGATCTGGCAATTGCAAATGCGCGGCGATCCGCGCCAGCCGATCGCACGCGACCCAGCACATCACTGCCGAATACGTGTGCACCAGCGCACGACCGCGAAATTCCCACAGCCCCGCATCCTGCGTATGCGCGAGTTTCGCGGCGCTTTTGCCGAGTTTTTCGAGCAGTTGAAAGACTTCGATACCGCGCGCTTCAATACGGTTATCAAAAAATAATTGCGCCGTGGCGAGTACCACGCTGCCATAAATATCGTTCTGCCGCTGCCGCCAGGCGTCATTGCCGACGCGCACCGGTCCCATGCCACGATAGCCGAGCAATGACTCGGCAAAGCGCTCGTGCAATTCGCGTTCGTACTTAATACCGAATACCGGCCCCAGATCATCGTCACCGACGGCGAGATTGAAAATGTAACTCAGATATTCTTCCATGCTGCGGGTAGCGCCGAGGCGATTCAATGCACGCACGACAAAGGCGGCATCGCGCAGCCAACAAAAACGGTAATCCCAATTGCGCGCGCTATTCGGAGATTCCGGAATCGACGTCGTCACCGCCGCAACAATGCCGCCGGTCGATTCCGACTGACACAATTTCAACGTGACTGCGGCCCGAATTACTACATCCTGCCATTCGAATGGAATCGATAAATAACGCACCCATTCCCACCAATACGTGCGCGTGCGCGCCAATTCATCGCGCACGAAATCGGCGATACCCGTGGTCAAGGTTTCATCTTCGGTCAATACAAAATGCAACGGCTTCTCGACAAAGAACGGCAACGCATGCTCGATTTGCGCGACCGGAAAATCAGTGGTCAACCGCAACGCCAATTTGTCTGACGAAAAGCAGGTGTGATTACTACCGTACGTGCTTTTCGGACGCGTCGCACCGTAATCGCACAGCGGTTCAAATCGCATCAGTACGCGCGGCAAACCACTCAGCGGTGTGACATGCCGCACCAGCATCCACGGATGATAAATGCGATCGTGTTGTTTATAGCGCGGCGCGAAATCGGTAATTTCGATAGCGCCGCCGCTATTGTCATAGAGGCGCGTCACCAGCACCGGCGTGTTGGGTAAATAAAATTGCTCGGCCCGCGCAAACCCCTCCAATTCGAATGACCAAAAACCGCCACCGTGGGCCGGCGACAATAAACTGCAAAACACGGGATCGCCGTCGAAATCGGCAAAGCAGCTCCATACCATCGAGCCCATGCCATCGATCAACGCCGATGCGGTGCAATTGCCGATCATGCCGAGTTCGAGATTTGCGGGTGGATTATTCATTGACTCGCTCCTGTTCGCATCGCGCCACGCTTGCAATATTTACAGCGAGCGGAGCGAAATTTGTATGAATGTCCCGATGCTCGTGCGTTAAATCAATGCCGCGCGGGCGCTAACTCATCTGCATGCAATTTGCATTCACCGTCGCACGAACGATTCGCGGTACCGATCATGGAAATTGACAATATTTTCAAGCAAACAACACATCCCGTTATTGCTTTCGTCGTGGCCGCCATCGCAGCGCTTGTTATTGGTTTTATCGTGCAAGCCGTTGGCCGACGTCTTCTGCAGCGACTCACTAAACGCTTTTCGATAGCCGAGGCATTGGTAAACCGCACCGTCGGGCCGATGCAGCTGATCATGCCGCTGCTATTTTTGCAGTTCGTGCTGCTCGCGGCGCCCGACGATTGGGCCTTCATGCCGCGCATTCGTCATATTACCGGGTTGATATTCATCGCTGCGGTGACGTGGCTGGTTATTCGTGCCATCGCCGGTTTTACCGACACCATCGTTTCACTGCGACCGCTCACTGCCAGCGATAACCTGCATGCGCGACGCATTCAAACGCAGGCGCGAGTGCTCGCGCGCAGTCTGATGTTTATCGCGCTGCTGATCGGCGGCTCGCTGATGCTGATGACCTTTCCCGAAGTGCGCGCGGTCGGCGCGAGCCTGCTGGCATCGGCGGGCCTCGCGGGCATTGTCGCCGGTGTCGCGGCGCGACCGGTGCTGAGTAATTTGATCGCCGGCATTCAATTGGCGCTCAGCCAACCGCTGCGGCTTGACGATGTCCTGATCGTGCAGGGCGAATGGGGACGCGTCGAGGAAATTACTGGCACTTATGTTGTTATTGCGATCTGGGATCAGCGCCGTCTCGTGGTGCCATTGCAATGGTTCATCGAAAATCCATTCCAGAATTGGACACGCAACACATCGGAGCTGATCGGCACGGTGTTTTGGTGGGTCGACTACGGCATGCCACTTGCGCCGTTACGCGAAGAATTGAATCGGCTGTGCCACGAGGCATCGGAATGGGACGGACGCATTAGTCTCCTGCAAGTCACCGACACTACCGAGCGCACCATGCAATTGCGCGCGTTGGTGACATCGCAGGATTCAGGAAAAAATTTCGATTTGCGCTGTAAGATTCGCGAAGGTTTGATCGCTTATATGCAGGCCAATTTTCCACAGCATCTGCCACGCGAACGCAACGAGCTCAATGGCCTTGAAAACCTGAGCCCTACCAACCCAGAACAAATCATTAACAATACGTAATTTGGTACAGCTTTTTCCGTTTGCAATGCTTGAATCGATCAGCGAGCAGGTATATAAAAGGGCAGCCGTCCGAAATTCTAATTGCAATGAGAAGAACACATGAGCAGTCTTGCCTCATATTGTGAGCAATTATGTATGGGTTCGGTGCATTAAGCGCAGCTATGCTTCGCCGGCTGATTAATGTCAGTCCAAAATTAGAATAATTTTTTTGCAGTACAACATGATCAGCTAACGAACACTCGCACTGCACGAACTTACAACTATAAGATCAGGCCATTAAGAGTCGTAGCCATAAAAATACGATCAACTACTGTTGCGCAATGATATAACGGTCAATAACGATAAATATCGCTCATTAAAGTTCGCCGTAACACTCAATATTTTTTGCATAACAACGAGGAGTGCCAACAATGCCTTTCACAACGACAACAAAAAAATTAGCGCTTGCGATTAGCTCAGGTCTACTGGCGTTAACCGCCACGGGTGCCTTTGCTGCGGGGCAGATTGAGGAAGTCACCGTTACTGCGGAAAAGCGCGAAGCCTCGCTGCAGACAACACCGATCGCGATCTCGGCATTTTCCAGCGAGAGTTTGGAAAAACTCGGCATCGGCAACTTTCAAGGCGTCGCACAAAATTCACCGGCGATTACCTTCACGCCCTATCCGTCATCAAGCATGCTGATTCTGTATATGCGCGGCCAGGGTGTATCCGATCCTGCGCAAATCACTACCGATAGTTCGATCGGGATTTACAGTGATGGGTTCTTTATTGCGCGACCGCAAGCCGCAGTCTTCGATCTCGCCGACCTGGAACGCGTCGAAGTGTTGCGCGGTCCGCAAGGCACGTTGTACGGCCGTAACACTACTGGCGGCGCAGTGAACTTAATCAGCAAAAAACCGACTGGCGAATTCGGCTTCAAACAGGATTTCAGTTTTGGTACGCGCGATTACTTCCGCAGCCAAACATCGATCGATCTACCGAAATGGAACGATATTTCGACCAAGCTGACAATATTAAAAAGCGACAAAGATGGCTTTGTTAAAAACCCAGGTAGCAGTAATGACTTTGGCGAATCGCATCAGCTCGGCGGCCGCTTTGCATTGCATTGGGATATCTCGGCAAATGTCACCGCCGATTATTTTATGGAGAAAGGGAAAGGCGACACCACACCTTCCTATTACCAAAATAAAGATTCACAGGACCATCTCGATCATCCCGCCGATCGTGCCTATCGCGCAGTCGATTTACCGATGAGTCATGGCGACTTTGAAGGTCATGGGCTAACACTCGCCTGGGACGTAAATGAAAGTCTGACGGTTAAATCATTAACTGGTTACCGGAAACTAAACACCGATGAATTCCAAGATTATGCGGAATCGTTTTTCTTTGGTACCGCATCGCACGACTTGGTCAACGAGCATCAGTTCTCGCAGGAATTTCAATTTATCGGTGATGCATTTAACAAGCGGATAAAATATATAACTGGTCTCTACTACTTCAAGGAAGGCGCATCACATTTTGAGAACTATAAAATTGACGGCTTTTTCGCGGACCCGCTTGATCCCCTCAATCCCCTTGCCTTCCGGCCCGGACACGTCAACAAAGATCGCTATGCGACCAACGACGCCAAATCGCAAGCGGCCTACGCTCAAGTCACTTGGACGCCACCCATATTGGATGACAAGCTGGAAGTTACCGTCGGCGCTCGCTACACAAAAGACGATCGGTCGGCAACTAGAAGCTTAACAAACACCGGTTCTGGACCTTATTTCGATTATCTCGAAACGATCTTTCCGTTCCCTTTCCCGGGCCCCAACCATGTCACTGCATTTGAAAGCGGTGCCAAGAACAGCCAGAGCTTCAAGCGCTTTAATCCAATGTTTACTGTCAATTATGCAGTCAATGAGGACGTCAGCGTTTACGGAAAGATAGCGACTGGTTACAAGGCTGGGGGGTTTAGTGAATCTAGCCCACCCGGCAGCTTCACCCAGGGCTTCAGCCCGGAGAAGGTAACGACTTATGAATTAGGTACAAAGTCCTATTGGTGGGATCGTCGTGTTCGCGCAAATATTGCGCTGTTTCAAAGTAAATTTGACGACATGCAATTGTTCTTCACAGTGGACCCAGCCGATTCCTCTGTAATTCAGGCATATAACGCTGGCAAGGCTACAGTTAACGGAGCCGAGCTCGATCTGCTGGTAATGCCAATCGATGATCTCAGCCTGAGCTTGGAATACGCTTATCTCGATCCGAAGCTCGATAGCGTAGAGGCATTGGCTGGCACAACATTCGATCCTGCGGTGAATCCAGCGTCTCCATATGTTGTCGGACAAAATATCAAAGAAGTTTTTGAATTGCCCTACGCTTCAAAACATAGCGTTACCCTAAATGCGGATTACACCTTCTTGCATTTCGATGGCGGTAATCTGTCGGCCAATCTGAACTATCGCTGGAAATCGTCATACTTCAACACAGCTCCAGCGGGCACTGCGGTTCCTGGTCGAGATAATTATTTAGTACCTGCATATGGCTTGTTCGATGGGCGTATCACCATGGCTCTCGATCTACCCAAAAATGACAAAGTGAAAATTAGCATTTGGGGGAAGAATTTGCTCAACAAGGATTATCCACAGCAAGTAATCGGCTTGGGCAATTCCATTTCGACACAAGATCCCAACACCGGTGTTGTAACGCAAGCAGGTTACGTTTCTCAAGCAAAAATCTGGGCTGAACCCGCCAGCTACGGTATCGATGTCAGTTACCAATACTGATCCATCCGGCGAAAACAAAAACGCCTGCCATTTCGGCAGGCGTTTTTTTATGCCTCGAAAAAGCGAAATATCAATTCTTCGAGCTTTTCCGAATCACCACATCGGCAAAACGCTCCAGCGCTTTTTTCTTCACATCGAGTTTGCGCAGATCATCGCCGTCATCAACCCAGCGCTGATCGTCCCATGGCGACATCAGCCACGGCGAAATAAATACAACGTTATTGACCTTCATCGTCTGCAGTGCCTCTACGACTGACTGTGTCAATGGTTCAATTAACGATGCACACACATCGAAGGTGTCGATCGACAAACCTGCTTCGCGGCGAATCGCGTGCATATTGTCGACGACGGTTTTCAACTGCGGCACTGTCATCGGCAGACCGAGCCAGCCATCGTTCAATGCGGCGCGCCGCAATGCCGGCTTGCTGCCACCGCCGCTCCAGACCTTGATCGGTTTTCGCGGCGCCGGACACATCAGCGCATCGGCGAAATTAAAAAACTCGCCGCAATGACTGACAACCTTACCGGTCCATAGCTTGTGCATCACGTCGACCATTTCATCCAGACGGCGTCCGCGCGATGCGAAATCGATGCCGAGTAAATCGTATTCTTCTTTGATCCAGCCAACCGATACGCCGCAGGTCACACGCTCATTCGTTAACGCGGATGCCGATGAAATTAATTTCGCGGCAGTGAATGGATCGCGTAACGCCGCGAGATAAATGTTGGTGACGAACTGTAATCGCGACGTCACCGCGCCCATTGCGCTAATGGCAAGCCATGGATCGAGCCACGGCGTATCTTCGGGCCACCAGATTTTGCCGTCTTCGGTGTACGGATATTTGCTATCGAAATGCGCTGGCATCACTAGATGATCCGCCATCGTCACACCGTGAAAACCCACCTCTTCGGCAAAGCGCGCCAAATCGAGCAGCTGGTCGTATTCCATATTCGAAACCAATGACAACCAAAATTTCATTTTCGTGTCTCCGATGGTTTATTGGAATTTTGCAGCGACTCAATCCGAATAATTTCGACGCCATCGCTATCGATGCGAAAGCGCACATTGTAAGAAGCGATATGCATGCCGTATACGCGCGCCGGCTCTTCTTGGTACGCGGGACGCGGATCGAGCGACAACACCTCGGCAATCAGTTGTTGCGTTTGCGTATCGATTTTTGCGCTGTCGGCATCGAGCTGCCAACGCACTACCAAGCGAATAGGTGCCAGCTGCGCGTAGCCGGCGCGCGCATCAGCGATGCAATCTGCATAGGGAATATAGGGCTTGATATCGAGCACCGGCGTGCCATCGAGCAAATCGCCGCCGCGAATATGTAGGCGCACGCCTTCGTTAATTTCGACACGCAATAGCTCGACCACCGATAAGCCGAGTGGATTTGGCCGATGCGTCGAGCGTGTGGCGAATACACCGATTTTTTCATTGCCACCCAAACGCGGCGGCCGCACCAGCGGCTTCCATTCACGGGCGCTAACGGCGTGAAAAACAAAGCTGATCCAAATATGCGAAAACTGATCGAGGCCGCTAACCGCATCGGCGCTGGCAAACGTCGGCAATAATTCGACTACCGCGTCGACGGCAGCCAGACCGGGCTGACGCGGAATACCGAATTTCTCGCGATACGGCGAATGCACTGTAGCAATCGGTGAAAAATGAAAATCGGCGGGGGTAGCATTCATCGGCTTTTACTCAAAATATGCCGATGTATTGTGCGAGCACGTCAGACGATGATCAACTCATCCTGCAGCCATTGTTGCAATAACGCCACCGCGCGTTGTGGCACTTCGTCTTCCGGCAACGATGCGGCCAGCTGCATGCAGGCCTCACTAAATGTGGCGCCGTCACGAAATGCAGTAAGCATTGCCATCTCGAACGGTAGCGCCGGACGAAATAATAATTTCAATTGTCGGCGCCAGATCAGCCAGGTCTGTGCCGTACTCTCAACAATCGCCGGTAGCGCTTGTTGCTCATTCAACGCCTTCCATAGCGCCGGCGCATTGGTTTGCAAATCGATGCAACGCAGTGCCGGCGCGAACTGCAATTTCAATACGGGCCATTGCTCCGCATCGAGCGCCGCGAATTCGGCGATGTCGCGTGGAATGACATCGCGCGCATCGAACGCATGGCACAACGCCCACTCGAAACGCGCCAGCTCGATCAATTCGAGATGGTCTCGATACGGCGCGGTGGTTTGCAAAAATTGTTCGAGATGACCGCCGACCTCTCGCAGCGAAAAATACTGCGATGGATACCTGTCGATATACGCGAGTATCAGCCGTTCGAACTCTTCGTCGCCGATATATTGATGCAGCATGCCGTAATCCGCACTCAGCGCCTCGACCATGCGCGCACGGTAGGCGTTCGCATAAATATGCAGGCGAATGGCACGCGGTACCGCAGTGGTTTCCGCGACAACATCATCGAGCGCAAGCTCGGGATTGAGCAGATGCGATTGCAATGCAAATTGAATGGCGCGCAGTGTCTGGCTCATGCGATTTTCTCCCGCACGGCAACCGCCACATCAGCGGCGATGTCGCGCGCGATCGATAATTCATCGAGCAGCTCCGGCAGCGGTGGAATGTTATCGTCGCGCTCGATCATCGTCGGCACATTGCCGAACAGTTGCAGTGCCTGTGCGTATAAGTCCCACACCTCGGCACGTACCGGATGATCGTGGGTATCGATCAGATAATCGCCGCGATCGAGATGACCGGCGAGATGAAATTGGCGCACACGCTGCACCGGCATATGACGCAAATAATCGAGCGGATCGAACGCATGATTGATCGCGCTGACATACACGTTATTGATATCAAGCAGCAGATGGCAATCGGCGCGCTCAGCCACTTCGCGCACAAATTCCCATTCGGTCATCTCCGATGCGTAATACGAAAGGTAGCTCGACACATTTTCAAGCAATAACTGACGGCCGAGAAAATCCTGCACGCGTTGCACGCGTTCGACGACATGCTTGAGCGTATCTTCGGTATACGGCAGCGGTAGCAGATCGTGCATATTCAGACCATTCACACCGGTCCAGCACAGATGATCGGAAATCCACGCCGGCTCGATGCGCGCAGCGAGATTTTTTACGCGCTGCAAATAATCGACATTCAACGCATCGGTGCCACCGATCGATAACGCCACGCCGTGCATCACCACTGGATACAGCGCGCGCACGCGCTCCAGATAATGCAGCGGCTTGCCGCCATCGACTAAATAGTTTTCGGTGAGAATTTCAAACCAGTCGAGCGCAGGCGGCTGTTCGAGAATCGCCTCGTAATGCTGACGCCGTAAGCCAAGGCCATAACCGGTGAGAGAAGTGGAAGCGGACATACAAAATTTCCAACGCGATAGCAGTATTGCATTAGCCTTCCCCGTAAACGGGGAAGGCCTTTTCCGAAACACTTATTTTAACTAAACACTTATTTTTAACGAAACAATTAGGGCAATACTTTACCGCCTTTGGCATCGCACTCGGCTTTGGTGACTGCTTTGAAGCCGTGGCCTTTACAAACGTTCTGCCCTTTACACGCGTTGTCTGCGGTTTTGCAATCCGACTGACCTTTGCATGAAGTAATGCCGCCGCAATGTACTTTCGCTTCATCAGCGTGCACGCCGGTGGCGAGTGTAGCGGTGCCGGCGAACAAGGTTGCAGTAGCGGCGGCGAGCATGAGTGCTTTCGAGTTTTTGAAGTTCATAATGATTGCTCCAGTGAAAAGAAAGTTTCAGCGCAACGTTGCGGTCCCTGCATTGCTGCGATCGATTTTATCCGGCACGTCCCGATGCCGGTACAAACAAGTTTTTTTATTTCAATTTAAAGTGGTTTTCCCCCTCTCCCTGCGGGAGAGGGCCGGGGTGAGGGCCGATTTTTGCGCGTAATTCTGCCCTCACCCTAACCCTCTCCCACAGGGAGAGGGAATTTGATCGGCATCAATTTCCGCTCATCCATTTTCTTTTAATTAAATGATCGATCGAAATCGCACCCGGGCCACGCGCAGCGATCAATAACAGCGCCGCTGCCCACAGCAAATGATCGGGATAATTAGCGGGATAAACAAAAATCTGAATAACAGCGGTCATCGCCAATAATCCGAGCGCACTCAAACGCGACGCCAGACCGATCAGCAGCAGCACCGAAAACAAGTGCTCTTGAATCGCAGCGAGATAAGCCGCAACTTCCGGCGACAGCAATGGCACGCGGTATTCTTCGCGAAATAAATCGAACGTGGTTTCAGTAATTTGCCAACCGTCGACTTTAGTCTGACCGGAGCGCCAGAACACATCCGCCACGGCGATGCGAGCGATTAGCGCAATCAATGCGTAAGGAATTTTTTCGAGTTGTCCAATGGCACATTGCGCGAGACGGCGAATTTTCATGTCGACTTGCCTATGAAATAGGGTGATAAAGTGGCCGTGATGAAACTGATGCTCACTGTAAACAGCAGCCATCACAACGCGATCGCCGAAGTCTCACATTTCCATCACGAATCCAACGGCCGCCGATCCAGCCACATCAATAATGTCGTCAACATCTGCTCGACGTTGATCGGCTTTGCGATGAAATCGTTCATGCCTGCGGCCTGACATTGCTGCCGATGTTCGACCAGCGTATCCGCTGTCATCGCCAGAATCGGCAGTGCTGCCATCGATGGCATCTGCCGTATGGCTTCGGTGGTTTCGAAACCGTCGAGACCTGGCATCTGCAAATCCATCAATACCAGGTCGTAATAGGCAGCGCCTTTTCCGGATAGCAGCACCAGCGCTTGCTCGCCATCGCTCGCCACCTCAACGCTGGCACCGTGATGTTCCAGAATCCCTTTTGCGACTTCCTGATTCAGCAGATTATCCTCGACCAATAACAGCCGCACCCCCGTCAGTGCCTGCAAGGCGGCGGTCGCCTTGGCGTTATGCATCGACACTACTCGCGACGAGCCGGTCGGCAGCTCCACCGTAAAATAAAACTCGCTGCCCTGACCGGACTGACTTTGCACACCGATATCGCCGCCCATCATTTCGACCAGCCGCTTACAAATGGCAAGACCCAAACCGCTGCCGCCGTGGCGCCGCGTAGTCGATGCGTCGGCCTGATGAAAAACGTCGAAGATGTTCTCCACATGATCGGCGTCGATACCGAGCCCGGTATCGCGCACCGAAAAACGCAGCTGCACCGTTTCCTTGGTTTTCGAAATAATGTGCGCCGCAATTGTCACCTTGCCCTGCTCGGTAAACTTCAGCGCATTGCTGCCGAAATTCAACAGAATCTGCTGCAACCGCAACGGATCGCCACGCAATGCCACGACTGCCTGCAAATCGATCTCCAGTTCGAGGCCTTTTTCGTGCGCGCGCACCGATAAAATTTTGCCGACATTTTTTAGTAAATCCTCCAGCTGAAAATCGATCTTTTCCAAATCGAGTTTGCCGGCTTCGATTTTGGAAAAATCGAGAATATCGTTGAGCATGCCCAGCAGAAATTGCGCGGCAGCGTCAGCCTTCTCAACATAATCGCGCTGCTGCGCTGTCAACGTTGTCGTTTGTAGCAAATAGCAAAGCCCCAATATCGCATTCAATGGTGTGCGAATTTCATGGCTCATGTTCGCGACAAAAATACCCTTCGCGACGTTTGCCGTTTCGGCTTCCTGTTTCGCTTCGAGTAACTGCGCGGTGCGCTCGCGAATACGCTCCTCAAGCTCGTCGTTGATCTTGCCGATTTCATCTTTGGCGTGGCGTAGAGCGGTTTCCACCTGCGCGCGTTCGAGCGCCATCTGAATCGTCGCGTGCAATTCACGCTCCGAACACGGCTTCATCAAATAGCCGTACGGCCGCGTTGCTTTCGCGCGACGCAGTGTGGCCTCCTCGGAGTAAGCCGTCAGATAGATGATTGGCGTGTGGGAGCTTTCGCCGATGCGCGCGGCGGTCTCGATGCCATCGATATCGCCTTGAATATGAATATCCATCAGCACGATGTCCGGCCGTTCGCTGTCCATTTCCAGCAACGCCTCCGCGCCAGTCGATACAATGGAGGGCACTTCATAACCCAGCTTCAGCAGGCGCTGCTGCAAATTGAGCGCAATAATTCGCTCGTCCTCAACCAGCATTACCCTGACTGTCATTACTACCTCCTCCGCTCTCCACCGGCTTTCTGAAAAACCGCCGGCTCTCTGTCTACGAAACTACGCGTGCTCTATCTGCGAAACCATCTGCTCTGTCTGCGAAGAGAGAGCTGCGCCATTCGACACCGATAGTCAGCCGACTATTCGTGCGCTCAAGCGGCGATAGGAAAGCGCAGAATGAATTGCGCCGGCAATCGCTGCATAGTGATAGTGCCGCCGAGCTGCTCCGCCAGCAATTGCACCAGTTGCAAACCGAGCGTACCGGTTTTCCCCCATTCAACATGCTCGGGAATACCGACACCGTTATCGCTGACGAGCAACTGCACCTCCGCAGCATCGAAGATACTCAGCGCCGTATGAATTTCGCCACCGCCACTACCGAATGCATGCTTCAGCGCATTGGTAATCAACTCATTGACAATCAGACCGCATGGAATCGCTTGATTGATTGACAACAAAACTTCATCGAATTGCATATCCAGCGCGATGTGTTCGGGCTGCAATCCGTAGGAAGCCACCAGATTCGGCACCAGTGACTCCAGCACGCCGGCAAAATCGACGTGCGCGAAATCTTTTGATTGATAAAGCGTTTGATGAATCAAAGCCATCGAGCGGATGCGGTTCTGGCTATCGCGCAGAACGCTGCGCACCTGTTGATCCGGGATACGGTCCGATTGCAGATTGAGCAGACTATCGATGATGTGCAGATTGTTTTTGACACGATGATGAATTTCGCCGAGCAGCACATCTTTCTCGCGCAATGCAGCCTGGATTCGCATTTCCTTTTGCTTACGATCGGAGATATCGACAATCGCCGATAACACCATCGGCCCCTCCTCCGTTTCGATCGGATTCAGGCCGATCTCTACCGGAAATTCGCTGCCATCCTTGCGCAGCCCGAACAAATCGCGTCCCGCGCCCATCGGACGTGTGTGAGGATCAGCAAAAAAACTGCGCCGCAATTCGGGATGGTTGGCGCGAAAACGGTCCGGAATCAATATCTCCACCGATTGCCCGAGAATTTCTCCGCGCCGATAACCGAATACCTTTTCGACCTGCGCATTGACCATTTCGATGCGCCCGTCCAGATTGACCATCACCATTGCGTTGGGCGCGGATTCGACCACCTTGCGAAAACGTTCTTCCATGCGCTTGCGCGCCGAAATATCGACGATCACCGAAAGCACCATGGTGCCTTCCTGCATTTCAATCGGATTGAGGCCAATTTCTACGGGGAATTCGCTGCCGTCTTTGCGCAACCCGTACAGATCACGCCCTGCGCCCATTGGACGCGAAAGCGGATTACGCATGAAGCCATCGCGCATTTCGGGATGGTGGTGTCGAAAACGCTGCGGCACCAACATTTCCACCGGCTGCCCGAGCAACTCCGAGCGCCGATAATCAAATAATTTCTCGGTCTGCGCATTGACCATTTCAATGACGCCGGAGGTATTGATCATTACCATCGCGCTCGGCGCAGACTCGACGACACGGCGAAAGCGCTCCTCGAGTTGGCGACGCGTGGAAATATCGCGCGTCACTTTCGCGTAACCGCGCAGGGCGCCGACACTATCTTTCAGCGGTGTAAGTATCACATTGGCCAGAAAGCACGTGCCGTCCTTACGCACACGCCAGCCCTCGACTTCGCAGCGTCCCGTATCGCGCGTAATACGCAATTCGTGCTCGGGAACACCGGCAAGGCGCTCATCCTCCGTGTAAAACAACGAGAAGTGACGACCGATCACCTCAGTGTCGCTATACCCTTTGATACGCTCGGCACCCTCGTTCCAAGTGGCGACACAACCATTGATGTCGAGCATAAAAATGGCGTAATCCTGAACCGCCGAAACCAGTAATCGGAAATTCTCCTCGCTCTCGCGCAACGCATCTTCAATGCCCTGTCGATCGGAACTATCGGATGAAGAATCGGAGAGTGTCATATCTCCTCCCTGAAAGGTCAGGCTAAAAAAACAATTCGTTATTAGAGTAATAAGTTTTGGCCGCTTTCATTATGCGACAAACATTCGTTGCATTGCGTTTAATCAACATTTAATTTTTGTAATAGTAAAAAAATTGGCCATAACTCTTCCGTCTATTGTTTTTAGATCACAATTCTCTAGCCACTTTCACTCAGCGGCGCAAAAACATAGCCAACCTATGTAAATTCGGTGTACGCTTTGCAGTCTGCAAATATCGCGACTTCTACAATAAATACATTATTGGAGCCTCGTCATGGCCAACACGCCCTCGCCGTTCGACCCGATCTCGATCGGTCCAATCACACTGCGTAACCGCTTCATCAAATCCGGCGCGAATGAAGCGATGACCATCGACGGTGCGCCGTCGAAAGCATTGTTGAAACATCATCGCGATCTTGCCGCCGGTGGCGTCGGTATGACCACGGTGGCGTATGGCGCGGTGTCGAAGGAAGGACGCACGCTGGCGAATCAAATCTGGATTCGCCGCGAAATTCTGCCGGATCTGCGCGCATTGACCGCCGCGGTGCACGCCGAAGGTGCAAAAATTTCATTTCAAATCACGCACGGCGGCTCGTTCGTCACCAGCCTGAAACTGGATCACGCGCTGATGAGTTCATCGTCGGGCATCAACAAGGCCGGGTTATTTGTCGGCAATTATTTCCGCCGCGAAATGACCGAAGCGGAGATGCGACAAGTGGCGGATGAATTCGCGGAGGCTGCGATCATCTGTCGCGAAGCGGGTTTCGATGCCGTCGAGATCCATATGGGTCACGGCTATATGCTGAATCAATTCCTGTCGCCGCTCGACAACAAACGCAAAGATCAATACGGCGGCACGGCGGAAAATCGCGCGCGCTTTCCGGCGATGGTGTTGCGACGCGTGAAAGAAGCGGTCGGTAAGGAGCTTGCGGTGCTCGCCAAAATCAACGTCGCCGATGGCGTGCGTGGCGGTGCCACTGTCGACGATGCCATTGTCACCGCGCGCGCGCTCGAAGCGGCCGGCGCCGATATGCTGGTACTGTCCGGTGGGCGCAATGTCGAATCGACCTGGTTCATGTTCGGCAGCCCGATGAATCTCAATGAAATGAAAAAAGTGCTCGGCAGCAATTTCATGTCGTTGCTGATGCTACGTCTGGCTTCATTCGGCGCGCCGAAAATTCAATTCAAAGAAATGTATTTCCGCGATTATTCACGCAAGATTCGCGCAGCGGTGAAAATGCCGCTCGCTTATCTCGGCGGGGTCAAATCACTGGCGAATGCGGAAACGGCGATGAGCGACGGTTTCGAGTGCGTGGTGATGGCGCGGGCGCTGATTCACGATACCGGCCTCGTCAACAAATTTAAAAGTGGCGAGCGCACCCAATCGCTGTGCAACAACTGTAATGGTTGTGTCGCCTATATCTATCATCCGGCCGGCACGCATTGTGTGTTGAATCCACCGAACGATCTGGCGTTGAATCAACAACACGCGGCGGGTTAATTTAATCCCACCCGCCCCACAGTGGCGTGGGTGGCGATTTATCGTTCCAGTTGGCCGGATATGTCTGCATATCCGGCCATAAGCGGCTCCATACCACTGCTATCAGCGCCAGAATCAGTACACCGCTTCCCACCGGTATCAACAACGCGGAAAAATTTGCATGGGCATGAATCATTAGCAGCGGATTAGCACCCGCTGGTGGATGCATCGTCTGCGTCAACATCATGTAAATCAGCGTCACCACTTGCGCCACTACGTAAACCCACAAGGCGTCGCCAAATAATTGATAACACGCAATGCCGATCAGCGCGCCACCGAAATGCCCCCCGAATAACGCGCGCGGCTGAGCTGCCGGTGCACGCGTCAGGCCGAACAAAAACACTGTTGAACCACCGAGCGATGCCAGCAGAAATGGCGCGTGCGCCATGCCCATCACGAATAATGCAATGCCAATGGCCAGTGCTGCGCCGAACGCGCACCACAATAATCGGGTCAGATTACGAATGAATAACTGCATCGGAATTTATCTTGCTGCCCATCCGTTTTATCGAGATGCACTTAATCAACAATACGCATAGTACGAAGCTTACACAGGCGGCAACTGTAATCAGCGATTCGAATAAAATGGGTGAAAAAATTAATATAAATCCCTTACCTTTAATTAATGCAGAAAAACTCGAAACGCCAAACGGCATCATGTACAGGCGAAATGTTTGCCAGTGATCAAAGACGGTCTGATTCACGCTCAGCAGCAAACCAGTCCCAATAACCGCGCTGATACCGAGCGAATTCAGCCATAAGCGCGGCGTTGCCTCGAAATGAAAGTAGACCGTCGCCAGATACCATAACAAATAACACCACAACACCGCTTTTCCGGGTTTGAGGTTAACGACATAGCGCAGCATCGCCGACATAACACTTTCGCTCAGGGGCGCTCTTGATATTGCGGCAGCGAATCGGTGATGTCGCACCACTCCGCTTTCGAACCGACAAAAATATGCTGTGTCGGTTTACTCATAATTTTCGTATCGAGCGTGCCGATACGCAGCCGCAACACATCGGGCGTCGCGGTGCGGCGCGAAAACAATTGCGAGCCACAGCGGCGACAAAATTGTCGAAATACGCCGGTCGACGATTCGTATTCGCCGAGCGCGGCGGTATCGCTCATCCAATTAACCGCACTCGCGTCGACCGGCGCATTGGTGGCAAATGCCGAACCGCTGGCTTTGCGGCAGTTAGAGCAATGACACATCACGATGGGACCAAGCTCGCCGTTAATTTCATATTTCAGCGAACCGCACAAACAACTGCCTTTCAACATCGTCTCTCTCCTTCGTTAAAAGAATTTCATAGATGCCGTGTTAACTGGCAGCAACGTGCGCCAGCCGCCGCAATAGCGATTGTTTTTCCATCTCGACCCCGGCACGCAATGCAAATAACGTGAAGATCGGTAATGTCGGCAGCCCCGCCGCCATCGGTTTCGCATCTAAGCAGGCGATATGGCCGAGCACGGTGCCGCTGCTGTCGCAAATCGGAATGCCCAGATAACTTTGATAGCCGGCCTCGGCAGGAAACTGCACCGCGACATCGAACGGAATCAATGTCAGCTGATTTTGCCGAATCGTAATATCGCACGGTGTACCGGGCAGATCGTATTCGAGTAATTCATCGGGTGCGCCATCTTTCCAGGCCGCGATCATGCGCACGCGTGTTGGCGGTTGGTCGACACACTGCGTAATAAATGCATATTGCACGTGCAATGTTTCGGCGAAATTTTTCACCATTGTTTTGAAAAAATCATCGCCGCGGGCCACGATCAAACCCGCGGCAATACCGTGCAAAATTTCCTCGGCGCGCTTGCGTATGCCGATATCGCTATTAATACCGATCACTTTGTAGGGCTTGCCGCTGGCATTGTGCACCGCCCGCGCCCGTACCAGAAACCAGCGATAACTGCCATCGCGATGCAATAGCCGGTGATCGCATTCGAGCGCCGCGCCATCGCCCTGCAAATGCGCATTCAGTTGCTGCAGTAATTGCGCGCGATCGTCGGGATGAATGCGATCGTGCCATTCGAACAGCGCGTCGCCGACGGCATCGTCGCCATAACCCAAAGCGGCTTTCCACGCCGGCGAATAATGTACCCGATCGGTTTTTAGATCCCACTCCCAGAGACTGTCATTGGTGCAGCGCAGCGCCAGTGAATAACGATCCTCGGCCTCGCGCAGCGCCGCTTCGGCGCGTTGACGCAATGCTTTCTCATTGCCGGCGGCGGTGCTCTCGCGCTGGCTCGCAGCGATCAACGTAGCGATCGCACGCTGCACGATGGCGAGCGTGCTATCGAGTTGCGGCGGGCGGCTGTCGACATTGTGCGCGAGCGCGTACACATGCTCGGCGAGTTGTCGCAGCGGTCGCACTGCGCTCCACTCGACCGTGATGATCGCAGTGACCACAATCAACACCCCAGCACCGCACAACACCCATATCGGTAACATGATGCCGCGCCATTGCAGCACGCCGATTAGCACCAGCAGCGCGGCCGCGACCATGGCGGGAGCCATTATTTTGAGACGAAAACTCATTGTATTCATCCGCAAGAAAATTGACAGCGTTCGACGCGACGATGATTACGCCAGCGGCCGTAGCGGCAACGTAAACATAAAGCAGGTGCCGTGGCCGGCCTCACTGCTGACACTGATTTCGCCGCCATGCAATTCGATGACACGGCGCGCAATCGCCAGCCCAAGACCGGCGCCACCGGAATATTCGTTACGACTTTTATCGACACGATAAAAGCGCTCGAATACATATGGCAAGTCTTTCTCCGGAATACCGCTGCCGGTATCGCTGACCTGCACCTGAATGCGATCGGCGCGCGGATGCACCGTCAATTGCACACGCCCGCCGCTCGATGTATGGCGTAACGCATTTTCGAGCAAATTTTCGAGCACGCGTTCAAGCAGCGCGATATCGCCATCGACGAACGGCGCCGCATGCGCGATCTGCGCAATCAGTTCGATATTCTTTTTGCGCGCGGCCAGCTCAAATTTCTGCACCACATCCTGCGCGAGCTCGGCGAATTGAAACGGCTCGCAATTCAGCCGCGTATCGCCCGCTTCGAGCTTGGTCAATTCGAATAACTCATTGACCAACGCGCTCAGCCGCTCGCTTTGCTTGACGGCAATTTCAACATAATTGTGGCGCTCGCTATCCGTGAGCGTCGCATCTTTCAACAGTAAGGTTTCGAGATAGCCGCGCAATGCGGCGAGCGGCGTGCGTAAATCGTGCGACACGCTCGCGATCAATTCGCGCCGCGCGGCATCGGTATTTTGCAGTTCGAGCAATTGCTCATTGATGCGGGCGACCATCGCGTTATACGCCTGGCCGAGCCGATCGATTTCATCGCCGGGATTTTCCATCAGCGCGAAATGCGCGATCGGCTGCAACGGTTTGTTGCGCTCGACATGCTGCATCGCCGTTGCCAGCAGCCGCAGCCAGCGCGTCAGCAAGAACGTGGTCGCCACCCCGACAATCAATGCGGCGAGCAGACCAAGACTCATGAACCACATGCCCTGCCGCTTGATCAGATCGAACTCCATGCGCTGCGCGATCGCATCGAGCGAACCGCCGCCCAGCACCACGTATAAAAAGCCTTTCTCGGTGTGATTGGTATCGATCGGCGCGGCGGAAAATATTTTATGGCGCATCGCCTGCGCCGGATCGTCGCCGAGCAGCGGAAACATCGTTTCGCCCTGCACGAATTGCCGAATCGGCTCGATATCGATATTGCGCTGCGCCGGCATCACGCCACTCGCTGCGGCGACGATATGGCCGGTGCCATCGAGCAAATACACTTCGATATTCGGATTGATCGCCATGAACTGATCGAACTGACGCTGCAAGGCTTCCGGCATTTCCTCCCAGCCGACATTTTTGCTGAGAAAGCGCTGCACCAGCGTCGAGGCCAAATCCTTATTCAGCGATTGGCTCACCGCGTCCTGATACATATCGAAGCAGTACATCTGAATCCAGAAAAACACGATGCCCATGCCGCTCAATAGCGCGACGATTAGCAGCATCAATTTGCCCTGCAGCGTTTTCAGCATTATTGCGCCGTTGCGTCTTCACAGAATTTATAGCCGACGCCCCATACCGTAAGCACATAACGCGGATTGGCGGGATCGCGCTCAAGCTTGGCGCGCAATCGATTCATATGCGAATTAACCGTGTGTTCGTAACCGCTGTGACTGTAACCCCACACTTGATCGAGCAATTGCGTGCGCGTGTAAACACGCCCGGGGTTCTGCGCGAGATGTAACAGCAGATCAAATTCCTTCGCGGTGAGATCGATCGCCGCACCATCCAGCTTCACCGCGCGGCGTTCGACATCAATCGACAGATCGCCGACGCAGATGATCTGTTTGGCTTTCACTTCACGCGCGGCGATAGCATCGACGCGCCGAAAAATCGCTTTTACCCGCGCGGTCAATTCGAGGACTGAAAACGGCTTCGTCAAATAATCGTCCGCACCCATTTCGAGGCCAAGCACCCGATCGAGTTCGGACGATTTCGAAGTCAGCATCAGAATCGGCGTGTAATTCGCTTTACCGCGCAGACGGCGGCAAATTTCGAGACCATCGATGCCGGGCAGCATCAGATCGAGAATGATCAGATCGTAATTTTTTGCCTCGGCTTCGGCGAGACCGGCATGGCCATCGTGCACGAGTTTGACCTGACAATCGTTATCCTTGAGATGCATGCCGACCAATTTGGCGATGTCCTGCTGATCTTCGATTACCAGCACACTGCGTTTGTGCATTAAATTACTCCTGTGCCGTTTCAGCCAGAATTACGCCGTCCGCATTCTGCGCATCCGCGGCAATTTTCTCAATCTGCACTTCGAGCCCAGCGCGACGCAGACGCAACACATCGCCACCCACATCGAGATTGATCGTTTCCGCAGCGGCACTCCCGGGCTGATTACATTGCCAAATTTTCAGTATTGGAAACGGCGAGCACACCATAATTTGTGCGTCATCGTCGGGGGTCACCAGCAATTGCTCGATCGCATATTCGAGCGCGGCAACATCGGCTAAATAAGGCAACGACTGCGCCGGTGCGAAGTCGCGCAGGAATTGCGGAAATGTTCCGCCGTAATGCTCCAGATTGCTCGAACGCGATGGCTGCGTATCGATATAACCATCGGCGCAATAGCCAAAGAATTCTGCGCCGACCAACCGCTCGATTACCGGATAGCCGGCGCGCAATGCCGCACGCAAATTGCTGCGCCAGTTATTGCGATGAATATTGAGCGTGTGGTCATCGCCGCTGATTACGCTCTCGATAAACTGCTGCTGCCACTCACGCAACGTGGACATGGCTTTTCTCGGCAGTCGCATCGGCAGCAATACGCTGTGCTTTGTCGCTTTCGCCGATCAATACCGATAAATCCGGCAAATCGGCATCCCATTCGATCAATGTTGGAATGGGTTCGCGGCGATTCGCAAGCGCTAGCGTCGCGGCGAACAGCTGCCATACCTCGGCAGCAACCGGCCGATTATGCGTGTCGATCAACACCTCATCGCAACACGTAAAACCAGCGAGATGAATTTCATCGACCGACTGAAACTCGATAGCGCGCAGATAAACCTGCGCATCGAAACGCAGATTATGCGCACTGACAAAAACATTATTGATGTCGAGCAGAATGCCGCAACCGGTGTTGCGCGCGAGGCAATTTAAAAACTCTGGTTCACTGATGGTCGAGTGCGCGAAGTCGAGATAACGCGATGGATTTTCGATCAGCAACGGTCGTTGCAAATACTCCTGCACGATTTGCACATTGCGCGCGACCACAGCAAACGCTTCCTCGGTGTACGGCAGCGGCAACAGATCATTCAGATAAGTACCGCCGATACCGACCCACGCCAGATGATCGGATACCCGCAACGGCTGATAGCGATCGACCAATATTTTCAGTTGTTGCAGATGCCGCTGATCGAGCGGTTCAGCGCTGCCGAGCGACAGACCGATGCCGTGCAGGCTCAACGGATAATCGGCGCGCACGGCATCGAGCACTGCGCGCGGCTGACCGCCAATCCCGCGCTCATCCCTGCCGAAATAATTCTCGCTGTGCACTTCGACAAACCCGACCGGGGGCCGGGCTTCGAGAAAAGCGCGGTAATGTGCGCTGCGCAGGCCGATGCCATTCATTTTTTGCGCTCGTTTTCCAGGTGTTATTTTTTGCTGTTATTTCTTGGTGACGATGCTGCCGCCGACGATTTTTTCGCACGTACCTTTTGGCACATAAATCCACGCTTCTTTATTGCCATCGGCCTTGACCTGGCCCGCGCAGGAATTGGCCGTGGTAGCGCAATCGTTTTTGCCTGCCTTGACGATGCCGGCACATTTTTCGTTGTCGGCGGCATGCGCCGGTGTGCTGACAACGCCGAGTACGATGGCGCCGGTCAATGCGGAGAGCAGCAGACGGTGGGTATGATTCATGGTGATGTCCTCGATCCTGAAGTTAAAAGTGCATGGTGTTCAATTAGAACATGAAAAATTAGAACATGAAGTTGAAGATGCCGAGCACGGTTGCAGTTATCGGCACGCTCTTTATCGCACACAGCGGTCACATGACCTTCGCGTAATTCTCACGGTTTTATCACGATGGGTGGCCCGATCATATCAACACAATCGCCTCCAGCGACGTGAAAACAGCGCTCTAACAGACTAAACTCAGGCGCGCACGGTTGGGAGCCATCTTTTGAGCGATACTGAAAACAATAAAGATCTGATCTGGGACTTCGACCATTTCCAACGTCGTCAAGTCGCGGTCGAGTTCATTAAGCGATTCGAAAATCGTCTCTGCATTTATTCGGGATCGGTCGAACAGCTGTATACCAATTACCACATCTTCTTTCCGGAAGAAGAAAATCGGCGCATGGTGATTCTGCCGGACCCCTACGCCTTTCACGATACGTTTCAAAATATTCCCGAGAGCGCTGTGATCAAAACCGGCATGAATATCATTCCGGGCGAAGTGACGGGCAAAACCGGTTTATATCTGACGGTACCGCAAAAAACAGCGGATGGCGTGAAATCGAAATTGATTGCATTGCAGGTGGCACTGCGCGTGATCAACGAGCGCCGCGCGCCGGAAAACCCCTTCTTGCCGGTGCTGGTGAAGGGCGACCTACGCGAATTTCAACAGCGCATGCCAATGCTGCATTTGCATTGCATTCGGCTCGATGGGCTGGGTGAGCGTTCTCAACTCGAACGCGACGGTTTGCGACGAGTCATTAGCGCCAAATTGCCTTCCATTATCTGAGCTTGGTTATTAACAAAATGAATTCGCACCGGATAGGGTAAGGCGGGATGCTCTCAGTCCCTCTGGGGACGTAGAGCCCCATGGATGGGGCGAAACGAGCAGAACACGGAGGTTAGCTTTAATGCGCTCCCAAGAGGGACAGAGAGCATTACGCCAACAATGAGTCTCCATGTTCATTTTGTTAGAGCAGCGAAGAAAACTCTGATTAAGTTGCTGCGCTCATCAGTCGTTGCGCGCGACCGTCTTCAACGCATCGCAATGCAAATAGCGCGATGACGCGAGCCAGCGCTGATCGGGATAATACGAAAACAGAAATTGACCGCCCTTCAACGTATCGATCACATGGCGTGCGATACCGGGACTCACCGCGGGACAACCCCAACTGCGGCCGACACGACCCTGCTTACGCGCAAGCTGCTCATTCACGTACGGCGCGCCATGCATAACGATCGCGCGTTCGAGCGCATTGTCGTTGATACCCGCTTCGAGACCATCCATGCGCAGCGAATAGCCATTGCTGCCGTTATAGGTATCGAGCGTGCGAAATAAACCGAGACTCGATTGCAGGCTGCCATTCACATTCGAAAACGCACGTGCGTAGTTCTCGCCGGAATTGCGGCCGTGCGCCACCAGCTCTTGAAACACCAAACGCTTACGCAACAGATCGAACACCCACAGACGCGGCTCGGTGGAGGGTCGTGAATAATCGATGATGGCGAGATGCGGTGAGCGTTGCATGCCGTGCGCGACGGCGCATTTCATCGCGCCGACCGCGAGTTCGAGCACCTGCGCATCAGCGTTGGGCGCGGATTTAGCGAGCGCCGCCGCCAATGCATCGCGCGGTTCCGCCACTGCGGAAAGAACGGGGGAAATTGCAATCGCAATAAAAGACAATAGCCACTGGCGCATGCTTCGGGGCATGATCGGTCTCGACGTCGTGGGCTACCGTGCCAATAAAGTTCCAAGCCTGCGACGCCGAGATGGCGCCTGCCGAAATTTTAACCGCTGATGCCGATCATTGCCACCCGCACGCCCTAATCAGTGCCGAACATTGCACAGATGTGATGTCGATAGCATTATCGGCGCTCGCGTTAGCTGTGCTCGAATTTTCTCGAATAAGGAATATTTATGCTGCGATCGTTGTTATCCGCGCTGTTGTTGTTAACGCTGTGCGTGGAAGTACGTGCCGATGATGATGCGCTGAAGCAGATATTGCGCACGCGTATCGAACGGATGCGCGACAGCGGCGAGCATTCGCTGCAGGTCGCCGACACCACCATCGCCGAAGCGGTCGCGCAATTGTATGAACGCCGCAACTTCTCGGTGGTATGGCGCGACGACAAGCGCGTCGAGCGTCTCTTCAATGAACTCGTCAAACTCGATGCGGATGGCTTGAACCCGCAGGATTATCAGCTCGATCAGTTGCGCCAGCGCTACGCGCAGTTGCGCAAAACCGATAATGCGCAGCAACGAAGTGATTTCGAATTACTCGCGAGCAATGCCTATCTGCGCGCGCTGACACATTTGTTTCGCGGCAAGATCGATCAGAACACGTTTGCTGCGCGTGTGAATTTCACGCTGAACGATATCAGTAGCGGCGATGCTTTTGCGGTGGTCAACGATGCGCTCGACAATTACACCATCGCCGGCGTGTTCGAGCTGGCGCGACCGCAGCACCCACTGTATGAGCGCATTCAAGCCGCACTGAAACAATTGCGCGACATCGCTGCGTACGGTGGCTGGCCACCACTCGACGGCACTACGGTGTTAAAGCCGGGCATGCACGATCCGCAAATTCCCTTGTTGCGCAATCGCATGCAGGCGGCCGGCGATCTTGCCGGTGGCAATGAGCAAGGCGATCTCTACGACGATGCGTTAGCCGCTGCGGTGAAGCGCTTTCAGCGCGAACAATACATCGATGACGATGGCGTGATCGGCGCGGAAACGCGCAAGGCACTGAATATATCCGTACAAACGCGTATCGATCAGGTGCGCGTCAATCTCGAGCGCGGCCGCTGGTTATTGCGCGATGTGCCACGCGATTTCGTATTGGTCGATGTCGCCGGCTACAAAGCATCGTATTTCAAAAATGGCCGCGCGATCTGGACTGCGAATGTTCAGGTCGGCCGCCCCTACCGCAGCACACCGAGTTTCAAATCGAAAATTACCTACATCACTTTCAATCCGACGTGGACGGTGCCGCCGACGATTTTGACAAAAGATGTGTTGCCGCAGGTGCGCCGCGATAAAGGTTATCTCGCGAAAAATCATATTCGCGTACTCGATAATCGCGGTCGCGAACTCGATCCGAATACGATCGACTGGCGTCATCCCGGCGATATCCTATTGCGGCAAGATGCCGGCGAACATAATTCGCTCGGTCGCGTCGTGATTCGTTTTCCGAACGAATTTTCAATCTACATGCACGATACACCGCACCAGGAATTATTCGACGACGACCAACGCGCCTTCAGCTCGGGATGCATTCGTGTCGAACGTCCGCGCGAACTCGTCGAGCTATTGATGAACGACAGCGACAAATGGAATCGCGCCGCCATCGATGCCACGATTGCCAATGGCGAAACGCGTAATGTCGATCTCGCGCGCACGGTGCCGATACTCGTCGCGTATTGGACGGTCGATGTCTTCAATGGTGAACATGTGGCATTCAAGCCGGATATTTATCAGCGCGATCCGCCGATCTTGGCAGCGTTGAATCAAAAACTGGGCTAGCAAAAAAAACGGAGCCGTTTACGATGGCTCCGTTTTTTATTCCAGACGCGTTTTAAGAAATCATCGTTAGCAATCCTTACTTGCGTCTTTGATGGTTTCCTTGGCATTGCCAACCGATTTCTGAATTTTTCCCTCTATTTCTTTTGTAACACCTTTTAACTGCTGCTTGTCGCTGCCCACTATTTGGCCCATTTTACGCTGCGCTTTTCCGGCAATATTCTTTACCGAACCTTCAATTTGATCTTTGTTCATGGTGAATTTCCTTTTTCAAACGGGAATAACTATTTTCCGGTGACATGATTTGCGGTGACATGCATAGTCGCTATCAGCGCCAAAATCTTATGCATCCCATCGATGTATGTCTGTGCGACAACGTACGGATACATTGTCATCGCTGCGAAAATTCTTTTTCTCTCGCGCTATGTACGACAGTGCACAGAGTAATGCGCCATTTTCTTATAGGGTGACTGCTGGTGGATCAATCGATCGATCGATCGAAAAATTCTTATTCATATCCTGATCTATACCCATCCATAGGAAATAGCATGTTAAAAAATAGCGCGAAATTAATCGTATCTAGCATGGCGTTGGTCGGCGCAATCAGCTCATCCATGGCGCTGGCTGAGGACAATGGATTTTTGATCGGCCTCGATGTCGGTCAGGTAGACGCTCACAAGTACTGTCATAACATTTCCAATTGCGATCACTCGGATACCAGCTTTCGCGGCAACGTTGGCTATCAATTCGATAAATACTGGAGCGCTGAGTTGGGCTACACCAGTTTTGGCACTCTGTTTAAATCGCACGACAACAATTTCAATGCCAATCAAAAGGCCAGCGCCTGGACAGTGAGCGGCATCGGCACACTGCCAGTCGGCAATCGCTTTGGCGTGTTTGGACGTTTAGGTGTGGCGCGCTACAGCACCGATAACAGCGGTACTGTTCAAGGCGTTCCGGTAAAGGATGAGGAAAAAATAAAACCGTATGCCGGTGTGGGCGCGAAGTTCGATATCACCGATCGCTTTTTGATACGGGCCGAATATCAGTGGTTGCCCAATATGTCGCGCGTCGACGGTGCGAAGGATGATGTTCAGGGTTTGTATGCTGGTGCCACGTACCGCTTCTAACCACTGCTCAGCCAATTAATACTTGGCACCACCGCTTTATCATGGTGGTGCCAAATTCAGATTAATTCGGGCGATACATCCGCGTCGGACAATAGCGTTTCGATCGTTTGCAAAAACTCCGGCAGTCGAAAAGGTTTAGTGATGTAGCAATTAAACCCTTGCGCCAACGCTTCCTGAATATATTGCGGACCGGCGTTAGCGCTGACCGCCACCACAGGAATCGCCTGCGTTGCAAAATTCCCCCGCAATCGCTGGATCAACTCCAGCCCACTGACGTCGGGCAAACTGATATCCAACAGGATTAAATCGGGATTAGCACTGAGTGCCAGCTCAAATCCGCTCTCGCCCGTTGTTGCGGTAATCAATCGCCATGCCGGCCGCTGCTGCAGGATTTTTTTAACCAGCAACATATTCACCGGATTATCTTCAATATAGAGAATCGTGCTGATGGCGGCCGAAGTGGCGCTGGGCGACGCTGGTTTAAACGGCGGCGCTGGTGCTGACATTAGCGTTCCGGAAGCATTTTCTGCGGGTTGTTTACTGTAGTTGTCGATCGTTTTGCTGGCGCTACCGACCGCAAACTCAACCCAGAATACACAACCATTGCCCGGATAGCTGTCGACACCGATGGCACCGTGCATCGACTCCATCAGACTTTTGGTAATAACGAGGCCGATACCGCTGCCTTCGATATTTCCGCTCTCTTTGCCGAGCCGATTAAACGGCTCGAACAGATGCGCCTGCTGCTCGGCGGACAATCCCGGGCCCGTGTCAGTGATGGCAATGCGCACTCGATCGTGCTGTTGGCTACACGCAACTGTAACGCTGCCATTTTCACGATTGTATTTCACGGCGTTGGACAGCAAATTGAGAATGACCTGACGCAAGCGCACCCGATCGGCCTTAACAATGAAATTAAAATCACCGCTCGCACTGATCACGACATGTAGTTCGCTCGCCTTGGTGGAGATAAACAGCATGCACTCCGACAGCATCTCGCCCAGGTCGATATCCTCCATTAACAGCCGCACCATGCCCGATTCGATTTTCTCCAGGTCGAGCGTATCGTTAATTAATTCGAGCAGATGCCAACCGGCACGCCGGATATTCTCAACCGAGTTGCGCTGATCCGGCGTCAAAGTGGATGTAGGTTCATTTTCGAGTAATTGCGAAAAACCGAGAATGGCATTAAGGGGCGTGCGCAATTCATGCGCCATGCTGGCAATGAATGCACCTTTGGAAATATTGGCGGCTTGTGCGATCTGTTTTTCTTGTACCGTCGATGCGTGAATTTTATTCATGCTTTGCTGTTGCTGTTCGAGCGATTCCGCCAAATTCCGCGCTGTTAAATCGTGCACCTGGTACAAATAACAGAATGGCGCTTCGCTGCGTTGCAATAGCGAAACACTCACTTGAACCAGTATGGGTTCGCCATTGAGCGGTAGAATGCGACGTTCAAATTGCAGCGATGCAACGGTGCCGATAATCAAACAAGTGAGGCGCTGCTTTTCTGCAAAGCGGTCTTCGGGCGGTGCGATGTCGCTAATGTTCAGCGCCTGTAATTCGACATCATCGCATTTCAACAAATGACAAATGGCGGGGTTACCCTGGATAAAACGCCCATCCATCGTCACTAGTGCCATGCCCTCCGGCGCCTGCTCAAAAGCGATACGAAAGCGCTCTTCGCTAAACCGCAACTCGCCCTCGGCGGCAACGCGGGTCGATGCATCGCGAATAACCACCACCGCACCAATCAATTGATCGCTCTCGTCGCGTATCGGCGCAGCGGAATGATCGACCGGCAAGCGCTCTGCATTGGCATTTAATATCCACTTACCGAATTCGATATCAAACGTCGACCCGGTGCGCAATACTTCGGCGGCGGAGAGATTCTGCTTGTCCTCGAAATGTAATATTTCTTCGATTTTACGATTCTCAGCCAGCTCCAGCGTAATACCCAGTATTCGCTCTGCCGCGAGATTGATGAAACGGATATTGCCCGTGGTATCGACGGCGATAACGCCGTCGTTAACGCAATGCAGCGTATCGGCAAACCAGCGCTCGGAAGTACGCAGACGCTGCTCTAATCTGGCTTTGTACAAGGCTACTTCGATAGCGGCGCGCAATTCTCGCAGTTGAAATGGCCTGGTCAGATAACCATGCTTTGCGGCACGAGTGATGAATTTGATATTGGGTTTGTCATCGCTTGCAATCAGCAAAATCGCCGGCGTTACAAATGGCAGCTCCAACGAGTTCGAAACATCGGGTGCACCTGCATACGCTAGGCGCCCGCCTATCAACACAGCACTCACCAGCGCACTGTTCACCAAGACAATATCGGGTTGCAAACTTTTTCCAAGTGCCATTGCTTGCAACACGTTGTTGGCGATACCACATACGCGATAGCCCAACTGAATAGTCTGCGCGGCAAGATCGCGAGCGAGTTCTTCGTTTTCTTCGACGATAAGAATTTGGGGAGAGCCCACATTGCCATCCTCTGTCAAATGTGGAATTTCAGGTTCCGCAGGTAGTTAATTAAAAAATAATTAAATATCGACTGGCGAAGTTGAATAGGTGTCGGTGCGAAACATCGCGTAAATGCTTCGCACCTTTCGGACCCACTGTTTTCGTTCCGACTGCTTTTCGTTCTAACTGTTTTCCGTTCTAACTGTTTCGTCTCAGCTTTTTTCAGTTACTGAGAGGACACCGACGTGTTCGAAATAATCACTTCGACTCGCCGATTTTGCTGACGACCTGCTGCGGTATCGTTGCCGGCAAGCGGACCATCTTCGCCCATACCTGCGGTAGTGATGCGTAAGCCATTGACACCCTGATGCACCAGATACGATTTAACGGAGTCGGCACGACGCTGCGATAACGCCAGATTGGACTCTTCACTGCCGACACTATCGGTGTGCCCTTCAATCACTACCGTGCGATCTTGGTATTGATTGAGAAAAGGCGCGAGTTTGCCGAGATTGCTGACAGCACCGCCTTTCAATTCCGAACGGCCGGTATCGAACAATACATCGCCCAAGGTGATCACCATGCCGCGATCGGTGGCCTTCGCATTCAGTGCAGCCAACTGTCGTTGCAAATCCTCGGACTGGGCTTGTGCTGCAGTCGCATCGCCGCGCGCTTTATCGGCTTCTTGCGTGCGTGAATTGAGACGGGCACTTTCGCGTTGTTCACCTAAAGCTTTGCGCTGATCTTCCAGCAAACGACTTTGCGCCTGCGCAGAGGCGATATCGACTTTGTGATCCGCCATCCACACGAGATGTTTTCCCAACTCGATATCTTTCTGCGGCTGTTCGGCAGCAATCACCGCGACTTCCGCATCTTTGATAGCGACTGGCGCAAGACCGGCCAACTGCGGTGTCGATTGCAATTGCGTCAACTTATTACGCGCTTCAACCGCGCCTTGCGGCTTGGTGGGCGGTGTCGAGCATGCCGCCAGCATTAGCGTGGAAATCGCAACCACCAGCAGCTTTTTGCTCTGCACAGTGAATTCTCGATGACTCATTTTTTTGCCGTTAAGCATAAGTGGGCTCATGGCTGAACTCCCGGATTGCGCTGCATTTCCGTTTTGATGGTATCGGTGCTTTTCTTCATTTCATCATTGACGATTTTGGCTTTGCCAACATCGTTTCTGGCAACGGCCAACTCTGCATCGACGCGCGCTTGTTCCGCGAGCCGTTGTGCCTGCGTCATATTTTTCGCTTGCACCGCGGCATTAGCGGCTGCGAGTTTTTGGCGAGCCTCACCCAATTCCGGTGCCGCGTAATCGGCAACGCGTGCCTGTTCGGCAGTAGTGATCGCCATTTCCGCTGCTTGCAGTGCCTGCGTCGGTGGCTGCGGTGTCGATGCACAACCAGACAACAGCAATAATCCCAGCGCAACCGTTGCCGTCACTGGCATTAACCGACGCAATACCGCACGCCCGTTTGTTCTCTCAAACTGAATAAATTTTTTCATTGTCGAATTTCCTCATGAGAATCGCCGGAGACTGAAACATCCAAGCTTCTGGCGATTATCCGCGCAGACAGGAAATAGATCGGTGCGCTGACGTACATAGCGGAGTTTGATTAAGCGATTTTCTCCCCTCTCCCTGCAGGGAGAGAGAATTTTAATCAGCGCTTGCTTCGATAATTTTTTCGGGGCTGGGGCCGATATTCACCACCACGCAATGAGGCTGAGAATCATCGCGTAACACAATGGTCGCTTCGCGACAGGCAACGCCATCCAACCATACCTGCACACCAGTAATGGCTTCGACGTTGTTGTGAAATTTGATCGCATAAATGGTTTCGCGGAAGCGATAGAGCATATTGAAACCCGGCCATTGCGCCGGTACGCACGGAGCGAAATGTAATTTATCGACATCGAGCCGCAAGCCCAGCAGCGATTCGATAATCAGTCGATACATCCATCCGGCCGAACCGGTATACCAACTCCAACCACCGCGTCCGGTGTGCGGCGCCACCGCGTACACGTCGGCCGCCATCACATAAGGTTCCACTTTATACGTTGCAATCGCTGCCGCCGATAAACCGTGCATGACCGGATTGATCATGCGCAGCAACTCCCAACTGCGTTCGCCCTCGCCCAACGCGGCAAACGCCATCGCTGCCCAAATTGCACCGTGCGTGTATTGCCCACCATTTTCACGCACGCCCGGCACATAGCCTTTGATATATCCGGGATTTAAATTCGAACGATCGAATGGCGGATCCAATAATTGAATCAATGCATCGTCGCGACGCACCAAGCGCTGATAAACCGCATCCATCGCCAACCGCGAGCGTTGCCGTTGTGTTGCACTGGCACTGACAGTGCCAGTGCTGTTGGCAGCGGTCGCATTCGACAACACCGACCAGCTTTGTGAAATCGAATCGATTTGGCATTCATCATTTTTCGCCGAACCCAATGCCGTGCCATCGTCGAAATACGCGCGCCGATACCACGCACCGTCCCAGCCGTTAACTTCGATATTGCTGCGTAGTTGTTGATTTTGTTCGCGACAAAAATCGGCAAATCCGATATCGCCATGCAAGGTGGCGACATCGCTGAATTGCGTCAGCACGTCGCACAGGAAAAATCCCAGCCACACGCTTTCGCCTTTGCCTTCGATGCCGACCAGATTCATGCCGTCATTCCAATCGCCGGCGCCGATCAACGGCAAACCGTGCACACCAAAACGCAAGCCGCGTTGAATGGCGCGCACGCAATGCTGATAGAGGCTCGCTACTTCATCGGCACGCCCCGGCAAATCGTAATACGATTCTTCGCCCTCATTGACCGCGCGACCGCTGAGAAAAGGCGCGGTTTCATTCAGCACACCGGTATCGCCGGTGCTGCACACATAGCGACACGTCGCCAGCGGCAGCCACAATAAATCGTCGGAACAACGCGTGCGCACACCGCGACCGGTCGGCGGATGCCACCAGTGCTGCACATCACCTTCGACAAACTGACGGCTCGCACACAGCAACAATTGTTCGCGCAGACGCACCGGTGCGGTGTGAATCAACGCCATCGCATCCTGCAATTGATCGCGAAAGCCAAACGCGCCACCCGATTGATAATAACCGCTGCGCGCCCACATCCGGCTCGCAATCACCTGATACATCAGCCAGCCATTGGTCAACATATTCAATGCAATATCGGGCGTGTCGATCTGCACTGCATCGAGCGTGTGCCGCCAGAATTTTTTAACCGATGCCAACTCGGCATGCGCAATCGTGGCGCCGCGAAATTTCTGAATCAGCTTTTCAACTTTCGCAATATCGGTGGCAACGCCGAGGCGAAAAATAATTTCGCGTTCCTCACCGGGCGCCAATTCAAACGGGACTTGAATCGCCGCGCACGGATCCAAGCCCGCGCCGACCTTGCCGGAGAGACGCTGCCGCAGCAGCGCGGCCGGATTGGCCTGCGTGCCATTGCGGCCGAGAAATTCACGGCGATCGCCGCTGATAGTGCGCGGCATATCGTCGACGTCGAAAAAAGCAACGCTGTGCGGAAACTCGCTGTTATACGGATTACGCGCGCATACGGCACTGCTATTCGGTTCGATTTCAGTGGCGATATGCTGCGCTGTTTTTGGCCGCAAATCGCCGAGCACCCATTCCACAAAACCAGTCGCCGACAGTTTGCGTTCGCTGGTTGAATCGTTGCGAATTTTCAGCACAGAAAATTTAACCGCCGCGTCCAATGCCACGAAAATGGTCAGCTCGGAAAAAATGCCGTTTTCGCTGTGCTCGAATACGCTGTAACCGAAGCCATGACGACAACGATATATATCGGCGCCGCGCACCGGTAATGGTGTCGGTGACCACCACTGTCCGCTCTCTTCGTCGCGGATATACAGCGCCTCACCGCTACTGTCGCTCACCGCATCGTTGTACCACGGTGTCAGCCGATACTCGTGTGCGTTTTCACTCCACGTATACGCCCGACCGCTCTCGGATATCAGCGTGCCGAAATGCGGATTCGCCAGCACATTGGCCCATGGCGCCGGTGTGGTTTGTTGCGCCGACAGGGTAATGACGTATTCCGCGCCATCGGCACTGAAGCCACCCAGACCATTGTCGAGCAGTAATGGATCGGCATCGTGATCAACGACGATATTGTCGCGCGCTGGCATTCGTAATAGCGGCAATTTCGGAATCAACCGCGGCACGCGCACATCATTTAACGCGCGGCGATTGAGTTGCTCTTCGAGCGTGCCGCGACTATCGCTGATGACAACACGCGCGACACTCAGCAACAACACGCGATCTTCATTCGGAATTTGATCGGCCGGCCGCACGAAAATACCGCCGGGCCGATCGATCACATGCGCCTCGGTACCGGAACCGATTAAACCGATAATTTGATCCTGCAATTGCTGGCGATATCCCGCGTGATCCTGATTCCAGATAACGAGATCCACCGCGAGCCCTTTCAAACGCCAATACGCATGTGCCTGCACCAATTGCCGAACCAATTCGATGCTATTGGTATCCTGCACCTGCAACAGCACAATCGGCAGATCGCCGGAAATTGCATAAGCCCATAAGCCGGATTGCCCGCGTTGATTATTGATTAGCACACTGGCATCGGCACGCAATGCGGCATTGGCGTAAATAATCGAGCTGGCGAGACGACCATATAATTGTGCATCGGCTTCCGTGGCATTCAGTTGCCGCAATAACACCTGGCTATGCGTCCACGCCAAATCGAACACGCGATCGGCGAGATGGCGATCCTGATACTTCGCAATTAATCGCAACGCCGCCTCGCGATCGGCACCGATGCCCGACACTACATCGATGGTGACGCATTGATCCGGCTCGAGCAGAACGCGACAGCGTATCGCGACAATCGGATCGAGCACGGAACCGACAGCGCCGGATAAATCCTGCGTGTACATCGCAGCGGGATCGATCGGCGTATTACCGCGGCCGATAAATTCGCGGCGATCGGTTTCATACGAAATATCCAACGCATCCGCGCCATGCACCGCGAGCAAATGCAGCATCGACGGTGTCGCTTCGTGCTCGAAGCGCGGCCGGCGTGTGCACAGCAATGCGTTGTGCGGCGGCACGATTTCGGTTTGCACAAACAGATTGCTGAACGCGGGATGTAATGCATCCGCTGCCGCCGCTGCTATCACCACCTCCGCATAACTGGTGACCTCGATAATTCTGCGGGTGCGCGCGGTATTGGTGATATGCATGCGCCGCAATTCAATATCGTCTTCCGGCGACACCACGATTTCGGTGTGCGTATCGAATTTGTTATCGCTGCGCCGAAATTCGACGCGGCCTTCGGAAAAAATAACCTGATAGTTATCGGGTTTGCGCAATGTTGGTTGATGGGCGACCGACCAGAATTCGCCGTTCGACATATCGCGCAAATAACAAAAAGAACCCCAGTTATCGCAAGTGCTGTCTTCGCGCCAACGCGTTACCGCAAGATCGCGCCAGCGGCTGTAACCGCTGCCGGCATTGGTGACCATGACGTGATAACGACCGTTCGATAGCAGTTGTACTTCCGGGCTCGGCGTATGCGCGGTAGCGAATATCCGTACCGGCATTTCCGGATAGCTCGTTAATTTGCGCGGGTCCGCCAACTCAGTGGCACGCGCACGCTCGGCGGTGGCTTTTGGAATTCGCTCCTGCAACAGCAACAACGTTGCCTGCAGCATCAGGTCCGCCTCGAAGCGGCGTTGCATCGGTCGCCCCAACAGCAAAAAAGCCAGCGCCAGTAAACTCATGCCCTGATGATGCGCCATGAATGAATGTACGATTGAGCGCGCCTCACCGCGCCGTTGACGCGACGGCGTGTAATCGACCGCTTCATAAAAACCAAAGCGGCCCTGCACGCCGAGTGCGGCGAGGCGCTGCAAATTCGCACACGCCGCCTCCGGTGCCACCATCAACGCCAGCACCGAAGCATAGGGCGCAATGACCAAATCTTCCGCGAGCCCGCGCTTGAGTCCAAGGCCCGGTACACCGAACGCGTGATACTGATAATTCAATTGCACATCGACAGCGTTGTAGCCCGATTCGGAAACACCCCACGGCACGCCGCGCAATTTGCCGTATTCGATCTGGCGTGCCACCGCGGCGATATTGGTTTGATCGAGCAAGGTATTCGCGTAAGTCGGCATTACCAACAACGGCATTAAATATTCAAACATCGAGCCGCTCCACGACAGCAGCACCGATTTGCCACCGTTGTGCGCGATCAAACGCCCGAGCGAAAACCAACTTTCCTGCGGTAATTGACGCTGCGCTATGGCAATAAAATTCGCCATGCGCGCTTCCGATGCGAGTAGATCGTAGTAGCTGTTGTCGCGGCGCCGCTCGCTGACGTTGTACCCAATCGCCAGCAGACGGCGCGATTTGTCGTACAGAAAGTCGTACTGCATTTGCGCCATGGCGTGAATTTGCGCCGAAAGATTTTCAATACTCGCGACGCGTTCGCGCGCATTTTCACCCGCTTCGACAATGGCGGAATAAAGCGTACGCAGCCACGTGATCGCCAACGCTGTTTCCGCCGCGGCAATTTCTTTTTCGACCAGCGGTAACAATAAGGTTTCGATCGTCGTCAGCGTACGCAAGGTGGGAATGGCTGTCGCATTGCCCGCCATATCAACAGCGGTGACACTGGAAAATAGACTGTCGATATGCGCCATCAGCATCGTATATTCCGCTGGCGCAATCGGCACACGCAACCACGGTGCGCTGTGTTGTAGCTCATCGTTCAGCGCGTGACATTGACGCAGCAGCGCTCGCGACCACCACGCCAGATCGCTGTCGACATCATCAGCAATGTTTTCGGTAAATTCATTGGCATGCGTTAGTAACGATTCGATGCAATGCTGCACGCGCGTTAGCGATAATTTATTTTCTCGCTGTGCATCGTCGTTAGCTCTTTCGTTCAGCGCGGTTAACATGGCTTGCATGCGTGCGCTGGCCTGCTCATTGCCGCTGCTCATATCCAACACAATGGCGGCGGTATCGCGAATTCCGGTACGCCAGTTCGCCGCCAACAGTGGCTGATCGAGCAATGCCAATAATCCCTGCCGTAATACCAGCAAGTGACCCGCGAGATTGCCGCTGTCCACACTGGAAATATAAATGGGGTTAAGGCCCTGCAAGGTTTGCGTGTCGTACCAATTATAAAAATGGCCTTGATAGCGTTCGAGCAACGCCATCGTTGCCAGCGTGTTGTCGGTGCGCTCAAGCAACGCACCTTGTGGTATGTAACCGAAATCGTAAGCGGTCAAATTGGCGAGCAGCGCCATGCCCATATTGGTGGGCGATGTGCGATGCGCAATCACCGCGCTGCGATAGATCTGAAAATTATCCGGCGGCAGCCAATGATCGTCGGGGCCGACAAATTCCTCAAAGAAGGCCCAGGTGCGACGCGCACTCTTACGCAAAAATGTTAATTGCTCGGCATTCAGTCGCGGTATCGCCGGCGGCAGCTGCCGACTGACCCACCACGCCATGACCGGAGCGCAAAACCACAACAACAAAATCGGCGCCGCCAACAGCAGTGTTGTCGGTGCCAGTACGCTGATGCCCACCGCCGTCGCAATCGCCAACAACGGTGCAATCGCCATGCTGCGCCAAGTGTCGGACAAATCATTGCAGCGATTGCGCTCGATCACATTCGACGCGTCCCATTGCAACAAGCGTCGACGCGTAAACAGTAACCGCGCCAACGTGCGCAAAATTGCATCGAGACTGTAATACGCGTCGAACGGCAGACACATCAACTCGAACAGTGCCTGCGCGCAGCGTTTGCCGGCAATATGCACCACCGTGGCCAGATGCTGGCGCCAAAGCATATCGGGAGATTTACGAAATACATGCAGAATGCTCGCGCCCAACGACGGCAGCAACATGGCACCGAGTACGACGAGCATCCAAAAAATCGGTGCCGCCGACACGAGCCAGCCAAATAACAACAGCGCGGTCAACGCCGTGGTATTCAAACTGCGCAATAAATTATCGAGAATTTTCCAGCGCGATAATGCGGTCAGCGGATTGCGTTGACGTGGCGTGGTGCCGATCTCGGCATAACGCTTCTTTTCCGTGTCGGTGTTGTCCGTGCCGCCCCGCACTCGCGGCAGCAACCAGCCGAGCAATTGCCAATCACCGCGAATCCAGCGCTGACGGCGGCGCACGTCCGCGCAATATTGCGCGGGATAGCCTTCGTGGAGCTGGCTGTCGCTTAACAAGCCCGCACGGGCGATGCAGCCTTCCAGCAAATCGTGACTGAGAATGCGATTTTCCGGTATTCGATCCGCGAGCGCGCGCTCGACGGCATCGACATCGTAAATTCCCTTACCGACAAACGAGCCTTCGCTAAATACATTTTGATAAACATCGGCGACAGCGCGCGTATAGGGATCGATGCCGGCCTCATTGCCGAACAAATGCGCATAACGCGAAGCATTCGCTCCGCCAACACTCGTCGCCACCAGCGGTTGCATAATTGCGTAACCGGCATTAATGCGATGGTAACCACTGCCCGTTTTTTCTTCATCCGCAAACAACGGTCGATTCAGCGGATGCGCCATCGCACCGACCAACTGCTGCGCGGAGTCGCGTGGCAATTGCGTGTCGGTGTCGAGCGTGATCACATATTTAATGCTCGGCAGGATCGCAATATCACCGACTATCTGCGCAAAACGCCGATGCGCGCCGTGTCGCAATAATGCATTTAAATCGGCAAGTTTGCCGCGTTTGCGCTCGTAACCCATCCACAGCCGTTCCTGCGGATTCCACACGCGCGCGCGATGCAATAAAAAAAACAAATCGGTGCGTTCGTATTTCGCATTCAACGCATTCACTGCGTCGGTCATCGCTTGCAATAATGCTGCATCGTCAGCGCAGGTTTCGGCGGCCGCATCGAGAAAACCGGTCAGCAACGCGAAATGGGTATGCTCATCGCGATTGGCGAGAAATCGCACTTCCAATGCTTCGCATAATTCGTCGATGACTTCCGCGTGGCTCAGCAACGTCGGCACCACCACCAATGTGCGCGCATTAGCTGGAATACCTGCCGAAAAATCCATGCGCGGCAGCGCCCGTGTGCGTGTCAGCAGTACTGCAAAAAAATTCACCGCCATCACCGCGACACGGCTGCCGAGCACCACAATCAAAACGGCAAGGAGCGCCAGCGACCCATTGCGAAAGCCTTCATCGATCACCCGCCACAGCAATAAACCGGACAGCGTTAACGTGATTGCCGCGAGGGCGCCGAGAAAAATTGGCAACGCGTGCTTTTTGCCAAAACGCGCCGTCGCCACCATTTTCGAGGGCTGCATTCCGGCCATACGCTCCAATTGCGAGCGCCCCGCATCGATCAGATAAAAGCCGACATGCGCAAACCGCGCTGCGCCATTGTGGGCGACGCTTAACGCTAGTTGAATCGCGTGATTGGCGACTTCATTTTCGGAACACGCGGAAGCGCGAGCGATTTTTTCCACGGCGTGACGGTAATCGTCGCGCGTAGAAAATGTCATCGCTTTATACGTGCAATCCTGCGCGAGAATTGCTTCCACCACGCTGGTCGCTTCGACAAATTCTCGCCAATCGGTCGCGCCGAGAAAACGCAGGCTGCCGATACTATTGCCGATGGAAACCTGATCCGCTGCCTGTTGCTGCGCCTCCAGCCGCACCAGTTTTTCGATTGTCAGATTGGATTCGCTGAGTAATTGTTCGATCCAGGTCAGCGGCAACGCGGACACTGGAATATGTCCCTGCAAGCGACGCGCGAGTTCGGCCACAAAGGCACTCACCATCGGCGGACGCGAACGCGCCATATCCGAAATCACCAGAATCAAGCTCTTCGGATCTCGTTCTGCCACTTCGAGCATTTGTTTTGCCCAGCTGCTGGCCAGTCGGCGATGCTCCCGGCCCGCCTGAATACGCGCAGCCACGCGACGTAAATTTTCGATGAGCGCTAACCGCAACATAATCGGAATCGCCCATAGCTCGCCGAGGCTGAGCGCGGTGACCGACTGATACGACATAACGAAGCGATTGATAATTTCCAGATCGACGCGGCCATCGCCATGCGCAATAGCTTCCAGCGCAATGTCATAGACGCGCGGCAATCCTGCCGACGGCCCATTTGCCAGACGCGGCAACGCGCGGCTATACCCTTTCGGAAAATGGCGTTTAGCGGTGTTGATCTGTTCTTCGATCAAATAAAAATTGTCGAGCAACCATTCCGCCGCGGGAATGGATTGACGGCTGACATTTTCAGCGAGTTGATTACAGACATTGGTCAGTACAATTTCATTGGCGGTGAGTCGCGTCAGCAGCTGATCGGTCGCGCGCTCACTGCTGATTTCGTGCGCGCTCGCCAAGCGCCGTGCATGCAAACCCATTTGATCGGCGCTGAGCAGCTCGGCACGCAGCGGCGATTCAGCACTTGAATAACTCTCCTTTTCGTAATCTTCTTCTCCATATTTTTCGTTTTCGTATTCATCGATCGATACGCTGTGCGCATGCACAGGTTTGAATATTTTGCCGAGAGGTTTTAGCACGTTTTGCAAAAACCTGAACGATGCTGGAGCGAGGTTTCGAAAAATATCCGTGGGGGTCACCATCAAATGAAATGCAAGCGGACAGAGCTATTCGCAGAGCTTACAGCATACCCGCAGATGAAATATCCGGTATGTACGCTACCGAACAGAGGTTTGCTCGATAAGGCGTGATTATCTACAACTGATCGATCCATCGTCGCACCTTTTCAAAAGTCGCATTTTTCAAAAAGCAATCGCCAAAACACAAATTGCAATTTTTTATTGCTTTATCACGGTAAAAAGCGGCAGCTCGGTTACAGGCGATCCGAAAATAGCGACTGATAAATAATGGTTACATCGGTGTGGAAAATGCTGTTTCAATGCGGCAGCAATTTTCGATAGAGGCCGCGCGCCATGTGGCGATCACCTCGGGAGAAATGACATGAAATATGCTCTGAACATCGTGGTACTCGTTGCCGCTTCGGCAATCATGCCCGCCATCGCCGCCGACGTCGGTGTTTCGGTGAGTATTGGCGAGCCGGGCTTTTACGGCCAAATCGATATCGGCGACTTTCCGCAGCCGCGCTTAATTTATCGCGAACCGATTATTATCGAGCGCGACCGCATGGATCGCAGACCGATCTACGTACGCGCGCCGCCGGGCCACATCAAGCACTGGCGCGACCATTGTCGCGAGTACAACGCCTGCGGCCAACGCGTGTATTTCGTCGAGGACAATTGGTATCAACACGAATACATTCCGCGCTATCGACAGCGTCATCAAAATTGGCAGGAAGATGTTCGACATGGTAACCGCGACCGCTACCACGGCGATCAGGACCGGCACGATAAAGGCAATCGCCATGATGACCACAACGACGATAGAGATCGCGGCGATAAACACGATTCACACCACGATTCGCACTAAAAACAAGGAGCAGTGACAGCATGGTTAAAAAAGCCGAAGAAATTGCCGAAAAGCTGTTGGGCTCGACGTATACATCACTCGACGCGCGCTCGCAAAAAGTGGCCCGGCATGTGGCCGAGCGCAAACACATCGCACGCAATTTAGCCCATGAATTTGAAGCAACGACTACGCCGGGGCAGCGCGCCGCAGATGCGGTGGCGCAATTTGGCGGCTCCTGGACTTTTATTACGCTGTTCGCCGCGATACTAGTCGCATGGGTGGTTTTGAATTCATTTTTGCTGATCAGCTACAACAAGGTATTCGATCCCTATCCGTATATTCTGCTAAATCTTTTTCTGTCGATGCTCGCTGCGGTACAAGCACCGATTATCTTGATGTCGCAGAATCGTCAGGCGGAAAAGGATCGCGGCAATGCCGAGCACGATTACGAAGTTAACTTAAAAGCCGAACTCGAAATTATGCTGCTGCACGAGAAAGTGGATTTATTGCGCGAGGGACAATGGAGTGAGCTACTCGTCATTCAGAAAGAACAATTACGCTTATTGGCTAATCTGATCGAGAAACAGTCCGCAACCCCCGCAACCAACTAATACAATTACTAGGGTTTACGGCCCATGACGAGCAATAACCCACCGATCACAATCGCCCCGACACCCGCCCATACCGGCACATTCACATGTTGGGTTTCGTCGACCGAGAGATGTATGGAACCCACATCAGCCTGATGGGTTTCTTTCGTATAGCTGAATCCACCATAGGCCAGCCCTAGCAGACCCGCAATCAGTAATACTACGCCCGCTAATTTTTGTGTACTCATTGTGTTGCTCCGTTAGCTATTCCGAAATTAATAGCTTTTCTGGTGCTAATAATTTTTATAGTGTTAAGCGTGTGAACTTTTCGAAAAACTTTCCGGTTATTTTTTTGGCTTAGTCAGATACCTCTGCCTTTAATGACGCGAATCAGTATCACCACCACCGCCACCACTAGCAGAATATGAATTAACCCGCCCATGGTGTAAGACGAAACTAAACCGAGTACCCATAAAACCAGCAAAATGATGACGATTGTTTCTAGCATGATCACAGCTCTCGTTATTTGTCTGGCGAGATAGTAAATAAGACGTGTGATTTCGTCTGTGCGGTACCGTACACACATCGATGATGCGCTTCTATGTACGCTGTCGCACAGACTGTGGGTAGGGAGCATGAGAGAGTAAAAATCCCAATCCAGAGGAACGCATTATGTACAGGACATTCATTGCAGGCTTTTTGTTGACCGGCATTTCGCTGATGTCGACGATCAGTTATGCCGAAGTGATTTTCGATCGAGCGCATCAAACCACTTACGTCGAAGCCACCGTATTAGCGGACAGAATAAAAGCCGGCTTAGCCGCCGAGCAGTTATCGAGCGCGACGGAAATTAATATTCAAACCGATGGCACTGGCAACGTAGCGGTGACCGGCACTGCCGTTACCGACGAAGACGCCGCTAAAGCGGTAGCCGTTGCACGCGCGACCGAAGGCGTGGAATCCGTCACCAGCGAAATCATTGTTAGACGCACACATTAATGCATCGGCAGTGATTATTATCGTTTCCCGCTCTGTCGAAATATCAAGTACATAGAAGCGGCCCTTGTTCCGAGGCAATCTCGTTGAATAGAAGCGCGCTATGTGTGATAAGGTGCATAGCCGCCGATACATAAATATGCACTGCACATGTAACCTATTATTCGTTTTTCTTTCCCGTGCGGATCAGGAACCCAAATGCCCGATACGCCTACGCCATTACAAAATCATCTTTTGGCTGCGCTGCCCGCAGAAATTCAACAGCGTCTGTTCTCTCATCTTGAATTAATGTCACTGCCGCTCGGTAAAGTGCTGTACGAATCTGGCGACAAATTACGCCATGTTTATTTTCCGACCGACTCCATTGTCTCGTTGCTATATGTGATGGAAAACGGTGCCTCCGCCGAAATTTCCGTGGTGGGTAACGAAGGAATTATCGGTGTCGCCTTATTCATGGGCGGCGAAAGCACCCCGAGTCGGGCCATCGTGCAAAGCGGCGGCCACGCTTACCGTTTGCTGGGGCAACGCTTGAAAGACGAATTCAATCGGCATAGTGAACTGCAACTATTGCTGTTGCGTTATACCCAATCGCTGCTCACGCAAATGGCGCAAACCGCCGTCTGCAATCGACACCATTCGGTCGATCAGCAACTGTGCCGCTGGCTGCTGCTGTCGCTCGATCGGTTATCCAGCAACCAACTGAATATGACGCAGGAACTGATCGCTAATATGCTCGGCGTACGTCGCGAAGGCGTGACGGATGCAGCCGGAAAATTGCAGAAGCAGGGCATTATCGAATACAGCCGTGGCCATATCACCGTGCTCGATCGACCCAAGCTCGAAGAATTGAGTTGCGAATGTTATGCGGTGGTAAAAAAAGAAACCGATCGCCTGTTACCGTATCTACACAAACCTCAAAGCAACTGACCGACACCTGTAATCGATCGCTACCAATTCCCATTAATAATCACGCGACCTTGCACTGTGTGGTTTAGCGAACAGAGTATTGCGCGGCGCTCTCTCATAATCCAACCTCGAAGGAGATGCAGCTCTTTTTCGCGCTCCCTTTCTTTTTCGCTGTGGGAGAACAAGGTTTTGATGGCAATGCCAGAACTCTTCGTCAACAAGCTCATTGCCCGTTTGCCGCGTAAAGAACGTGCGCAAATTTTGCTGCAATGCGAATCGATAGAGCTGATTTTTGGCACCGTTCTGTGTGAACCAGACCAACAGTTGGCGCATGTCTATTTTCCGCTTACCGGATTTATTTCACTGGTCGAATTTACTGAAAATCACCCGCCGCTGGAAATCTGCTTGATCGGCAGTGAAGGCATGCTCGGCGCGACCCAGGTACTCGGTCTTGATATGGCTTCGCAGCGCGCTGAAGTGAGAGGATCGGGCCGCGCATTGCGCATGAGCGCCACCAAATTCCGCCGCGAGCTACGCAACAATCCCGCTTTACTCAATACGCTGAATCGTTATCTATACGTGGTAGTGGCACAGTTATCCACCACTGTTGCCTGCACTCACTTTCATCAGATCGAACCACGCCTCGCGCGCTGGTTACTGATGAGTCATGACCGCGCGCACGCGGATCATTTTCATCTCACGCATAAATTTCTTGCCGACATGCTCGGCGTACAGAGAAGCGCCATCACTATCGCAGCGGGCTCGCTACAAAAGCGGGAGCTTATTCACTACATCCGCGGTGAAATTAGCATTGTCGATCGCAAAGGGCTCGAAGCAGCGTCATGCCCGTGCTACAACATAGCTCTCGACGACTATGCCCGAGTATTTACTTAATCCACAGCCTGCCCTGATATTTTTATCCTTCAATTATCCTCGAAAAATAAATCCGCTTTGCAATTTTTGTAGCACCCATTTTCGGTATGTTTTTTCGCGAACTCGACCAGACTAGCGGCGCATGGTATTAAGCATGCATCCTATCGTCCGCAACGCGGTGATATTGTTAGCTACCTATCGGTACACTACCCGACCAAAATTTGCTGCGGTCATGCCAGCCCCTGCATGCCTCGTCAACGTCACTCTAGGAATCGTGATGCCCAACCGAAATCTGCCCGATGATGCATCGTTAATGGAATCGCAGCGCTTCCAGATTCTGGTGGAAGCCATCAGCGATTATGCGATTTACATGCTTGATATTGCCGGCAATATCATCAGCTGGAATTCTGGAGCTCAGCAATTCAAGGGATATAAACCCGATGAAATTATCGGTAAGCATTTTTCGTGTTTTTTTACCGCTGAAGATCAGGCTAGTGGCCTGCCCTGGCATGCGTTGAAAACCGCTGAAGTAGAAGGACGCTTCGAAAGCGAAGGCTGGCGCGTACGTAAAGATGGCTCCCGCTTCTGGGCGAATGCGGTTATCGATGCGATCCGCACCGAGAGTGGCCGCTTGCTCGGTTTCGCGAAAATCACGCGCGACATCACTGCACGTCAAGCTGCCGAGGAAGCATTACGGCAAAGCGAGCAACAATTTCGTCTGCTGGTGCAAGGTGTCACCGATTACGCCATTTACATGCTCGATACCACCGGTCATGTTTCGAACTGGAACACTGGTGCGCAACGCATCAAGGGCTATACCAAAGACGAAGTGGTCGGTTCGCATTTTTCGCGTTTTTACACCGAAGAGGATCGCGTGGCCGGCTTACCCGATCGTGCATTATCGATCGCGCGCACCGAGGGACGCTTCGAGCAGGAAGGTTGGCGGGTACGTAAAGACGGCACACGCTTTTTTGCGCATGTCATTATCGATGCATTGCGCGATCCGACCGGCGCATTAGCTGGCTTCGCGAAAATCACTCGCGATATTTCCGAAAAGCGCGCAGCCGCAGCCGCATTAAAACGCACCGAACAAGCACTGCAGCAAGCGCAAAAAATGGAAGCCATCGGCAAGCTGACCGGCGGTGTGGCGCACGACTTTAATAATTTGCTGCAGATCATCTCCGGCAATCTGCAATTACTGGCAGTGGAATTGAGCGATAACGAACTGGCGCAAACTCGCATCGAAGCCGCATTGAACGGCGTAAGTCGCGGCGCCAAACTCGCCAGTTATTTGCTGGCCTTCGGCCGGCGCCAGGCGCTCGATCCGAGAGTGGTCAATATCGGACGTTTTGTCTTAGCCATGGAAGACATGCTGCGCAGGACACTGGGCGAAGCCATCGAAATAGAAACCATCATCTCGGGTGGTCTCTGGAATACGTTGATCGATGTCACGCAAATTGAAAGCGCACTGCTCAACCTGGCCATCAATGCGCGCGATGCGATGGAAAACGGCGGCAAGCTCACCATCGAAATCGGCAACGCTTATCTCGACGATAATTACACCCAGCTACGACCTGATGTGGCAGCAGGCCAATATGTTTTACTCGCAGTGACCGATACCGGCAGCGGTATGTCGCAAGAGGTTCTGGCGCAGGCATTCGAGCCGTTCTTTTCCACCAAGCCCGAAGGCAAAGGCACGGGTCTCGGGCTATCGATGGTGTACGGTTTCGTTAAACAATCAGGCGGCCATGTGCAGATCTATAGCGAACTGGGACAAGGCACTACCGTCAAGTTGTATCTGCCGCGCTCGTTGAATGCTGAAGAAACGCTCGCGGTGTCGACGAGCGGGACAGTACTCGGCGGTTCGGAAACAATTCTGGTCGCCGAAGACGATCCGCAACTATGCACCACCGTGGTGGATATGTTGACGCAACTCGGATATCGCGTGCTCAAAGTGCACGACGCCGCCGACGCGATGACAATTATCGAAAGCGGTATTCACATTGACCTGTTATTCACCGATGTCGTCATGCCCGGCCCATTGCGCAGCCCCGAGCTGGCGCGCCAAGCCAAAGTCTATCTACCCGATCTCGCGGTTTTGTTCACATCGGGTTATACACAAAATGCCATCGTGCATGGCGGCCGCCTCGATCCCGGCGTTGAACTGTTATCCAAGCCATACACGCGCGAAGCGCTCGCGCGCAAAGTTCGCCACGTGCTCGCCAACCAGCAGCATTTGCAACGACTAAAAGCGGCCATCGCCAACAACCCCGCACTCCATAAATCCGAATCGACAACTTCCCCTCTACGTATTTTATTTGTTGAAGATGAAGCAATAATTCGAGCCGGCACCATCGAGTTATTAAAGCGACTCGGCCATTCAATTGTTGGCGTCGGCTCCGCCGAAGCAGCACTCGATGTATTGGATAAAGAAGCGTTCGACGTATTAATTACCGACATCGAACTGGTCGGCATGTCGGGCAACGAACTGGCCAATGCTGTAAGAAAAAAACACCCAAACATCGGTGTCGTATACGCAACGGGACGCGACGCGCCCGACAACATTGGCGATGCAGTGATATTGCAAAAACCCTATAACCTTAAATCGCTGACTGCGGTACTCAGTGGTTTTGCGAATAGGCAGTGAGTGGTATTGGTGGCGAGGTGATTTAAATTGGCGCGGTTAGAGAATTTTCTGATTTTGTTTTCAGGTTTCAAAATCTCATCCCAATCTCTGATAGTTCACTTCCCCGATTAGACCTAATCTCATCCTACGGGATGACGACAAAATTATGAATCGCCGCAGCGGATCGATGAACATCTGATTAATTAATCAAAACAACGAATCAATAATGTTGATCGCTGCTCAACAGGAAGATTGCGGGCACGGGATTAGCAGGTCTGACGAAGGTACAAATAAAAAAGCCCGGTCCATATGGACCGGGCTTTTTTATTTGGTGCGCTTGGAGGGATTCGAACCCCCGACCCTCTAGTTCGTAGCCAGATACTCTATCCAACTGAGCTACAAGCGCGTAGGGCGCGTACTATAAAGATGCAGGGTTAGTGAGTCAAGCATGAAAACGTAGAAAATTTACCGTTTATTCATACGCCCATATTGCCGAGCGACACCAGAATCGAGTTGAGAATACCGGCGACGTGCGGATGCTCGGCCTCAAAACTGGATATCGCCGCTTCGACCTGATCGACCAGCGAATCGTCGGCGATGCCTTCGTTCAATTGCAGCTCGATGTCGGCAACAAGGGCAGTAATGGTCTGCCGCTTTTCATCATTCGATGGCAGTGTTTCCAGCTCCGCCGACAGGCGCTGCAGCTGTTCGCGCAAATGTTGTTCGTTCATGGCTGACTCCTAGGGTTTGGCTTTTTTCGACGGCACTTTGGCGCCGGCATTGCGCTCTACCGTTTTCGGTCGTTCGAGCGCGGCGTAATGCATCACCTGATAAATGTAGTTCTGTTCGACGGTGCGATGAAACAATTGCGCCCACGGGCCGTTCGCATAAATCGGCGTATCTTCACCGCCGTGCGTTTCGTGCGCCAACGGTATCAGCGCTTGCTGTAAATACTCGGACTTGGTGGTGTCGACGTTGGATAAATCACGGCGCACATGTTCCTGTGAGGCTGCATCGCGCACCGCCAGTGCACCGGGCCCATTGATGTAACCGAGTGTTGTATACGGCCGCTCGTCGAGCGCTTTCGCGGTTTGATCTTTGCCGTCCGCATCAGTGCTTATTACTTTGCCGAGAATCGGATTGCCGCGTTTCGGCTCGCCCGAAATCGTCAATGTATGACTGTGATCGGCAGTGACGATAATCAGTGTGTCTTTGCTGTCGGTTGCATTGAGCGCCGCACGCACGGCGTTAGCGAATTCGCGCGTTTCATCGAGCGCGCGATAGGCATTGCCCATGTGATGCGCATGATCGATGCGTCCGCCTTCGACCATCAGGAAAAAACCCTGCGGATTTTTCTTCAAAATTGCGATCGCTTTTTTTGTCATTTCGGTCAGCGATGGTTCGCCACCGGCATCGGCTTTGCGATCGGATTCGAAATTCATGTCCGAACGATTAAACAAGCCGAGCAAATGATCGACTTTTTTGGTGTCGAGCTCTGCGAATTGTTTTTCGTTCCACACATACGCTGCGTTGCGATATTTCTTCGTCCATTCCGCCGTAAGGTCGCGCTTATCCTGGCGTTCACCGACCGCAGTTTTATTTTCCGGATCGGCCAAGGTATCGGGCATGAATTTCGAACGGCCGCCACCGAGCACGACATCGAGACCACCCCCGAATGGAAAATCGAGCAACTGCCGCGCGATATCCTTGCAACCCTGTTTGCGCGCGTCTTCGGACATATCGTGATCGCTTTCCCAATCGCGATTCGCCGCGTGTGCGTAAGTTGCCGCCGGCGTTGCATGCGTAACGCGCGTCGTGGTGACGACACCGGTACTCATCCCCGCCTTCGCCATTTGCTCAAGAAAGCTCGTCACCGCCGTGCCCTGCGCACTGCGACAATTATCCAGTTGTGCATTTTGATTGAGGCCGATCAGCCCGGCTTTCGTTTTGATGCCGGACATGATTGCCGTCATGGTGCCCGCCGAATCCGGCACCTGCTGATTGGTGTTGTAGGTTTTCGCCAATGCGATGTACGGAAACTCTTCGAACGACAGTACGTTTTCCTCGCCGTTTTCACCGCGCAATTGGCCATCGAAAATACGCGCTGCGGTGACAGTCGAAACCCCCATGCCATCGCCGACAAACAGAATCACATTCTTCGCGCGGCTTTCGTTCGGTTTCAGTTGCAACGTGCGCTGCAATTCACCGACACCTTCGGCATACCATTGATTGGGGCTCTCGTTGCGCTGCGCGAATGCCGTGCCGGTCAGAACCGTGGCGCACACCGCTGCGATAATTTTTCGATTGAACGATTTCATTCCTATTCCTTTTCCTATCGAATTCTTTTTAATAAATCAGTACATGAGGGAAAACAATTTGCGCTGATATTCTTTCGCCAATGGATCGGTATTGCCGAGCATCGCGATAATATCGAGCAATGTTTTTTTGGCGCCGCCGTCGCGAAATTGTTTGTTCGCGCGAATAATTTCTACCAGCAGATCGAGCGCTTCGCGATGTTGCTGATTCTGGCTGTATTGCAGCGCCAACAAATACGCTGTTTCCAAATCGTTGGGGTTACCTGCGTACTGCGCTTCGAGCGCGCGAATTTCCGGCGTTTTTGCCGCTTCGCGTTGCAGTTCGATCTGCGCGAGCAATTGCTGATAACGCTGATCGCGATCGACCAGTTTGATCAGATCGAGCTGCGCGCTCGCCTCGTCGAAACGCTTCATGGCGATTAATACCGCAGCGAGTTCGAGTCCAATGTCCGCGCGCTTGCGCGATTCGGTATACGCATTGCGTAACAACGTCAGCGCGATACCGTAATCGTTGGCGGCGATCGCTTCTCGTGCCTGCAGCAGCGCGATATCCCATGGCTTCGGCAGATATTTTTCGAGCATTGCGCGAATTTCGGTTTCGGTTTGCGCGCCGACGAAACCATCGACCGGCTGTCCATCTTTCATCAACATGACGGTGGGCAGATTGCGCACGCCGAATTGCTGCGCGATGCGTTGCTCTTCATCGCAATTCACTTTTGCGAGCAGGAATTGGCCGGCATATTCGTTCGCAATTTTTTCCAGCAACGGCATCAATGTTTTGCACGGTGCGCACCAATCGGCCCAGAAGTCGATCAACACCGGCCGCTGAAATGATTCGTCGATAAGTAATTCCTTGGCGTTAGCCATGGTTACCGTAACGATGTGCTCGTTCATAACTTCTCCGTTCGATATTGGTGGCGCGATGCGCTCGGCATCAGCCAAAAATTTTTTCCAGGCGTCTAACACCTTCTTCAAGGCGCGCCATGCTGGTGGTATAGGCGAAGCGCACATGCTCGTGTGCGCGATAACGGCCGAAGTCGGTGCCGGGCGTGATCGCCACGCCGTGCTGTTCGAGCAGCTCCAGACAAAAGCGTTCGCTGTCCTGCGTGAGGTGACTGACATCGGCATACAAATATAAAGCGCCGGCCGGTGTATGCGGAATGCCGAAGCCCAGCCGCCGCAGATGTTCGATTAAAAAATCGCGACGGCGACCAAATTCATCGCGGCGGGCGTGGAAGATTGCCTGTGATTCGTCGGTAAAGCCTTCCAGCGCACCATATTGCGCCGGCGTCGACATCGAAATGAACAGGTTCTGCGCCAACCGTTCCAGATGCGGCACCGCCGCTTCCGGCGCCACCAGCCAGCCAAGACGCCAGCCGGTCATGCCGAAATATTTCGAAAAGCTGTTGATCACAAATGCCTGATCGGTGATCTCGAGTATCGATGGCGCATCCACGCCGTAAGTCAGGCCGTGATAAATCTCATCGACCACCAGCCAGCCGCGTTTGCGCTGACACAACGCATACAGATCGCGCAGTTCGTCACGCGTGAGAATTTCGCCGGTGGGATTCGCCGGCGACGCCACCAGCACGCCGGCGGTATTGTCGCGCCAATGCTGTTCGGCTTTAGTGGCATTCAATTGATAGCGATCGGCGGCATCGACCGGCACTAGATGCGCCTGCCCTTCAACCAAACGCAAAAAATGACGATTGCAGGGATAACCGGGGTCGGTCATCAGCAGACCGCGGCCCGGATCGAGCAATGCTGCCGCGACCAGCAATAACGCGCCGGACGCGCCGGGTGTCACCAGAATCCGTTCCGGCGCGACCTGCACGCCGTGTTGCGTGCGGTACCAGTTCGAGATCGCGGCGCGCAATTCGGGAATGCCGGTGGCCTGCGTATAAAAGGTGAGGCCTTGATCGAGCGCGCGCTTGGCGCCATCGATGATTGGCTGTGCGGTGCAGAAATCGGGCTCGCCGGCTTCCAGATGCACGATGTCACGCCCCTGCGCTTCGAGCGCTTTGGCGCGGGTCAAGACCTCGACGACGCGAAACGGTTCGATATCGGCCAGACGGCGCGCAAATTGGTCGCTCAACGGACGGCTCCCCAGCAGTACGACAGATCGGTGGTTGTTATGGCGGTGGCAACGGTGTCACGAAAGGCGGCTATTGTAGACGCGAGCACGCCGCGCCGTCCTCTTCGAAACAGGCACAATTTAGTGCGTGCAAAGCACTGTGCGCGGCCGCCAAAAGATATGGTGCTCGTATGGCGTTGCGCGCCGATATCTGGTAGGTTTGCCCGCCTAATAACGGCCGACCCATAGCCCGCACTGCGCGCAATACCGGCTTTCAAGCACAGCACTGAATGTATTGGATGAGGCGTCAATAATGTCAGCTAAGAAACAAGAGGCGGTCTCTTCGTTCAAAAACTTCGAGCCCTATAAATTGAAGAAAGGTGAGGAGTACATGAGCGATCGGCAAAAGGACCATTTCCGCGCCATGCTGCGGCACTGGAAAGCCGAGCTGATGGAAGAAGTCGATCGCACCGTTTCACATATGAAAGATGAAGCGGCGAATTTCCCCGATCCGGCCGATCGCGCTACCCAGGAAGAAGAATTCAGCCTCGAATTGCGCGCCCGCGACCGCGAACGCAAGCTGATTAAAAAAATCGATTCGACGCTGGATCTGATCGACAACAATGATTACGGCTATTGCGAAGCGTGCGGTGTCGAGATCGGCATCAAGCGTCTCGAAGCGCGTCCGACCGCAACCCTGTGCATCGACTGCAAAACCCTCGATGAAATCAAAGAAAAACAGGAACACGGTTGAGCAGCGGGCCATCGCGCCCTTTGCTCATTTGATCGATTCCTGACGTTCGGCATTACATCGTGCCGAACAATTCCTACATCGGGCGCTTCGCGCCCTCTCCTACCGGTCCCTTACATTTCGGTTCGCTGCTCGGTGCGCTGGCGAGTTATCTCGATGCGCGCGCCCATGGTGGACGTTGGCTGGTGCGCATCGAAGATATCGATCCACCGCGCGAAGTGCCGGGCGCGGCGGCCGCGATTCTCGATTGTCTGCGTGCGCACGGGCTCGATTGGGATGGCGAGGTCATGTTTCAAAGCGCTCGCATCGAGGCGTATCGCGTGGCCTGTGCGCAATTGCTTGATGCCGGTCGTGCGTTTTATTGCACGTGCTCGCGCGCCGATCTGCTCGGCAATCACGGTATTTATAACGGTCATTGTCGTGGCTGTCGTCACAGGCCCGATGCACCGCATGCGATCCGTTTACTCGCCGCTGTCGAAAAGCGCCCCGTGGAATTTACCGATCGCATTCAAGGATTCATTCGCGAAAATATTGCGCGCGAGGTCGGCGATTTCGTTATTTATCGCAAGGAGCAACTGCCCGCGTATCAGCTTGCCGTGGTGATCGACGATGCCGCGCAGCAAATCACGCATATCGTGCGCGGCTCCGATTTGCTCGATTCGACTGCGCGCCAAATTTATCTGCAGCAATGCCTGCAACTCGCAACGCCGAGCTATGCGCATATTCCGGTGATCGCGAATGTGCACGGGCAAAAACTGAGCAAGCAGACTTTCGCCACTGCGCTCGACCCGAATGCCGCGTGCGCTAATTTATGCGCTGCGCTTGAGTTCCTCGGCCAGCCATTACCGTCAACCGCGCTGCCCACAGTGGAGCGTTTACTGCAATGGGCGATTGCGCATTGGAATATCGAAGCGGTGCCGAAGCAGCGCTCGCGCTATGGCGATGCGCTGCCCCTCTCGTGCCGTCACTTTGCAAGTTGAATGACGCATCCATTACCATCGGTGCACTTTCCCCCGGCTTTCTTTGCACCGCCCAGGTAGCTGAATCCGACATGTATCTGAATCCGACCCTATTGCTGCTGTTAGGCCTTACCTTCGTATTTTCGCCGTCGTTGCAGGAGTGGGTGCTGAACGGCAACGAGATATGGTATCGACCGTACATCGTGTGGATCGGCCTCATTGCCTTCATTTATTGGAGTCAGCGCGGTAAGGCACGCGATGACTTTTAGTCTTACCACGCTGCTCGGCATCGGTCTCAGTTATCTGCTGCTGCTATTCGCGATCGCACATTTCAGCGAGCGCGGCATTATTCCCAAACGCTGGCAGCGTCATCCGCTCGTTTATATTTTTTCGCTCGGTGTGTTTGGCGGTACCACTCTGCTTTACGGCGCCGTCGAGACTGCCTATCACTACGGCTATGGATATCTCGCCATGTACAGCGGCATCGGCGGCACGTTTTTATTTGCGCCGCTGCTGCTGTCGCCATTACTGCGTATTTGCCGTTTGTACCAACTGAGTTCGCTCGCCGATCTGCTGACGTTTCGTTTTCGCAGTCAATGGGTGGGATCGGCAGTCACGATATTCCTGATGCTGGCAATGATGCCGCTGCTGGCGCTGCAGATTCGCGCGGTAGCGGATACCGTGCATATCCTGACGAGCGGCCCCAGCGAAACTTTTCATACCGGGAAACACGCCGATAGTCTGGCGCTCGCGTTCTGTATCGCGATTTCCGCATTTGCCATTTTGTTCGGCTCTAAACATCGCTCGGCGCACCAGCGCCACGATGGTCTGGTGGTCGCGATTGCATTCGAATCGCTGCTGAAGCTGCTGATCTTGCTCGCGGTCGGTGCAACGGTGGTGTTCGGTGTGTTCGGCGGCTGGTCCGAACTGCAGCAGTGGCTGATCGCGCATCCGGACATGCTCGCGCAATTGCGCTCGCCGATGCGGCAGGATTCCGCGCGCTCACTGCTGCTGATTTTTTTCTCGGTCACGATTTGCATGCCGCATATGTTTCACATGCTGTTTGCCGAAAACCCAAATCCGCGCGCATTGCATACGGCGAGCTGGGGCTTTTCGATTTTGCTGCTGCTGTTCAGCCTGCCGATCCTGCCGATCCTTTGGGCCGGCTTCAAATTGAACAGCGTGTTACCGCCCGAGTATTTTGCGCTGGCGGTCGGCATCGAGCGGCAGCAACCACTGCTGACACTGCTGACTTTTATCGGCGGCTTATCGGCGGCGAGCGGCAGCATTATCGTGATGACGCTGGCGCTGGCGTCGATGTGCTTGAACCATTTGATACTGCCGTTTTATCAGCCGAGCGCCGAAAGCGATATTTATCGCTGGTTGCTATGGATCCGGCGTCTGCTGATTGTCGCCATTATTCTGTGCGGCTACTGGTTCTATCACGGCATCGGCGGCCACGAGACTTTATCGAGCCTGGGCATGGCCGCCTGCGTGGCGACGCTGCAATTCATGCCGGGCGTGCTGGCGGTGCTGTATTGGCCGCGCGGCAATCGCATCGGCCTGCTCGGCGGACTCAGTATCGGCTTTCTAATATGGTTCACATTCCTGCTGCTGCCATTGATCAGCGATTTCAATCCCATCACGCCGATCGAACTGCTGTTCAACGTTAAATTGCCGAATGAAATCTGGAGCGGCATCACGTTGATTTCGCTGGCGCTGAATACGTTGCTGTTCGCGCTGCTCTCGCTGCTGGTGCCATCGTCCGACGAGGAGCGTGCGGCAGCGGAGGTATGCGCACTCGACGATCTGAACCGGCCGAAACGGCTGACCCTAAAAGTGCGCGGCGTCAGTGAGATCAAACAACGCCTGACCGATGCCCTCGGCGAAATCGGTGCCGAACGCGAAGTGAATCGCGCCCTGAGCGATCTCAAATTCGATCGCAGCGAAAACCGACCTTATGCGTTGCGCCGGTTACGCGATCGCATCGAAATCAATCTGTCCGGCCTACTCGGTCCATCGGTGGCGCATGACATGGTCAACCGGCTATTACCCTACGAGCAGGCAAACAGCGATGCCACTGAGGACATCAACCTGATTGAAGCGCGACTCGAGCGCTACAAATATCATCTGACCGGCTTAGCCGCCGACCTCGACAGCTTGCGGCGCTATCACCGGCAGACGTTGCAGGATTTGCCGATTGGGCTGTGCTCGCTCGGCCGCGACCGCGAAATTCTGATGTGGAATCAGGCCATGGAAGCGCTGACCGGCGTCGAGCGGCGCGACGTGCTCGGCTCGCATGTATCGAACCTGCCGCAGCCGTGGCGCGATGTGCTCGATCAATTTTTTCACTCATCCGAAACCCACCTGCGCAAGCGCGAAATCGAGATCGGCCACCAACAGCGCTGGGTCAGCCTACTCAAGGCCAGCCAGGAACAGGCGCCCGATTATCACGATGGCCAAGTCATCGTGGTTGAGGACATTACCGAAACGCATCTGCTCGAAGAGGAGCTGGTGCACAGCGAACGACTGGCATCGATTGGCCGGCTCGCGGCGGGTGTCGCGCACGAAATCGGCAATCCCGTCACCGGTATCGCCTGTCTGGCGCAGAACCTGAAATACGACACCACTAACCCAGAGAGCCTGGAGACGGCTGCCGAAATTCTCAAGCAAACCGGCCGCATCTCGCGCATCGTGCAAACGCTGGTCAACTTTGCGCATGCCGGCGCCAATCGCAATGCGCCCGAGCCAGTATCAGTGCAACGCATGGCCGATGAGGCAATGCAACTGCTCGCGCTGAACAAAGACGCGCGACCCGTGCACTTCCTAAATTTGTGTCCACTCGAAACACATGTCCTCGCCGACGATCAGCGGCTGCTGCAGGTGTTCGTGAATTTGCTCTCGAATGCACGCGACGCCAGCGCCGACGGGCAATCGATCACTGTCGACAGCGAAACCATCGGCGGCCAAGTCCACGTCATCGTCACCGACCATGGCACCGGTATTGCGCGCGAGCATATCGATCGCATCTTCGAACCGTTCTTCACGACCAAGGAAGCCGGCAAGGGCACCGGACTCGGCTTGGCGATGGTCTATAGCATCGTTGAAGACCTGCACGGCGACATCGACATCGAAAGCCCCATTACCGAACTGGGGCGGGGCACGCGAGTCCATGTATGGTTGCCCGCGACAACTGCACCCGATTAACCCCGTGCCCGCGCTCGATCTGGCATAAACCCGGCTGACGCGCTATGGTGTCGCGCTGAATAGCACCGACGCGCAGCCACGCGCCGACTCTCGTTTGTGAGCCTTTTGTATGGACAAAATCCTAATCGTCGAAGACGAAGACGTGATTCGCAATGCGTTGCGCCGCTTGCTTGAACGCAGCGGTTATCACGTGACCGAAGCGATATCGGTGCAAGACGCCATCGATCATCACAATCTCGAAGACTTTCAGCTCGTCATTAGCGATCTGCGCCTTCCCGGCGCTCCCGGCACCGACTTGATCCAGCGTACCGAAGACGTGCCGGTGCTGATCATGACCAGCTATGCGAGCGTGCGCTCGGCGATCGATTCGCTGAAAGCCGGCGCGGTCGATTACATCGCCAAACCGTTTAATCACGAGGAAATGCTCGCCACCGTACAGCACATCATCGAAGACCATCGCCGCGATGACGACGCCAGTCAACCCGCCGCGAAACGTGCGGGTAAGCGCGGGCAGCCGCAGCTAGGCGGCATGATCGGCAACTGCAAGCCGATGTTTAAACTCTACGACCACATTCAAAAGGTCGCCCCGACCGATACCACAGTGCTGATCCATGGCGAAACCGGTACCGGTAAAGAATTAGTGGCGCGTGCGATTCATCAACAAAGCAAGCGCGCCGAGCAGCCGCTGATCTGCGTCAACTGCGCGGCGATCCCGGAAACGCTGATCGAATCCGAATTGTTCGGCTACGAAAAAGGGGCTTTCACCGGCGCCAATACCAATCGGATCGGCCTGATCGAAGCGGCCGATGGTGGCACCTTGTTCCTCGACGAAATCGGCGAGCTGCCGGTCGAGGCACAGGCCCGTCTCTTACGCTTTATTCAGGAAGACGAAATCCGCCGCATCGGCGCCGTGCAGTCGAAACAGGTCAATGTGCGGCTGATCTGCGCCACCCACCGCGATTTGAAGGCGCTGTGCGAGCAAGGTAAATTCCGGCAGGATCTGTATTTTCGTATCAACGTGATGCGCCTGACGCTGCCGCCGCTGCGCGAACGCGGCAAAGATATTCTCGAAATCGCCGAAGTGCTGCTGCAGCGCCGCTGCGAGGAATTAGATAAGCCGTTGCTGCATTTTTCGCCGAAAGCGATTCAGGCCATCACGACCTACACCTGGCCCGGCAACGTGCGCGAGCTGGAAAATGTGGTCGAGCGTTCGGTCATCCTCTGCGAAGGTCCGGAGATCGATAACGATCTGCTGGATATCGATCTGGAGCTTGTCAATGTGAATCAACTGCGCGCGCATAAGGAGCAAGCGTTGAGTGTGGTCGGAGATTACATGCCGTCGCGACCGCAGCCGCTGACCATGAGTGCCGACCCTGCCGAAGATCTATCACTGGAAGATTATTTTCAGCGCTTCGTACTCGAACATCAGGATTCGATGAGCGAAACCGAGCTCGCGCAGAAGCTGGGGGTCAGCCGCAAATGTCTGTGGGAGCGGCGTCAGCGCTTCGGCATTCCCCGCAAAAAGTCTGCTTCCAAAACCGCAAGCGCCGGCTAATGCTGCTGTAGCAGCACATTGCCGGCTGTCAAATCGACTGTTACTGACAAACCATTGGCGTAACGGTTTACGAGAAGGAACGTAACAGACCTTTCCGTCACCTCTTCGCTTCCATGCAAAAACAAAACGCAACTCTTTGAAAATTAACAATTAAATTAGTTGGCACAAACCCTGCTCTTACTTTGGCACAACAATAACAATAGATAATAAAAAAGCGGGTTACGCGTTTAGAAAGTGCGCACCGCCACATAATAAAAATAATGAAATCAGACTTTTAACAATAAGAACAACAGCTGAAACGAGACCTGGATGGGGAAGAGAAATCTTCCCCGTTCGCATCTTCAGATTCCCCCAAATCATTAAATTGCGGTAGTGATATTCCCGCGTAAATGGGCCGCTTTAAAAATTTGCGGCCGTTACCTAGAGGGGAAATTCGTAACATTTGGCGGGCACATCCGTAACATGAATTAATGAAACCGCTAAGCCATTAACTGCCACTTCAATCAACCTACTGATTTTATTATATTTATTATTTTGGCATAGCTCATGCTCTGTCTTTGTCAGAATAAAAATAATGATTTTTTGTGAACCAATAAGAATAAAAACACACGAGAGGCTTGGAAGGGGAAAGAAAATCTTTCCCCCTCTTCCCCTGAATAAATCCTCCTCTGATCGATATGCGTGCTCGCGAAAGCTGCATGCTAGAATCCCCCGCTCCAACTTTTCATTGCCTTTGCAGAGAGAGATTTTGTTTGAAGTGGTTATCCGGCCTGCTGAACAGGCTTTCCGAGCGCTCACCAGCTGCCGCTAAGTCAACTACCGGCAAGCACCGCCCACTGACCGGTCAACGCAAAGGCGCACTCAAGCCTGTCATCATTCCGCGTGGGGAACACGGTATCTCCCGCAAATCAATCAGCGAAGGCGCACTGAAAGTCATTGCCCGTTTGCGCGCCGGTGGCTATCAGGCGTACCTGGTCGGCGGCGGCGTGCGTGATCTCCTGCTCGGCGGCCATCCGAAAGATTTCGATGTCGCTACCGATGCGCACCCCGAACAAATCCGCGAGTTGTTTCGCAACAGCCGCGTGATCGGACGTCGCTTCAAGATCGTCCATGTCCGCTTCGGCCCCGAAACCATTGAAGTGACGACTTTCCGCGGCAGTCACGACGCAGTCGATGAGGAAGATACGCAGCCGAATCCCCATCAGTCGGCGCGCAGCGAGCACGGCATGCTGCTGCGCGACAATGTCTACGGCACGATCGAAGAGGATGCGGTGCGCCGCGACTTCACGGTTAACGCGCTGTATTACACCACCGAAGATTTCGCCGTTTACGACTACACCGGCGGCATGCGCGACTTACAGCAGCGTTTACTGCGCATTATCGGTGACCCCGCCACCCGCTACCGCGAAGATCCGGTGCGAATGCTGCGCGCAGCGCGCTTTGCCGCCAAACTCGATTTTACGATCGAACGCGATACCGCGGCGCCGATTCCGAAGCTGGCCAATTTACTGACCGCGATCCCGCCCGCACGCATGTTCGACGAAGTGCTGAAATTGCTGATGGGCGGCTATGCCGAGGCGACCTACCGGCAAATGCGCGAGCATGGGCTGTTCGCTCCGCTCTTTCCAACAACTGCCGCGGCGATCGACGGCGGATTACCGCTCGCCGAAGAGCTGATCACGCAGGCATTGCGCAATACCGACGAAAGAATTGCCGCGCAAAAACCGGTGACGCCGGCCTTTGTCTATGCCGCCCTGCTATGGCCCGCGCTGCAAAAAGAAGTCACCGATCTCACCGCGCAGGGCGTCAATGAACCGGTGGCAGTGCAGCAGGCGATGCAGGTTACGCTGGAGCGCCAGCAGCGTCACACCGCCATCCCTCGCCGCTATAGCCAGCCGATGCGCGAAATCTGGGAGCTGCAATGGCGTTTGCCGCGTCGCGATACCCGTCGCATTGATACGCTGCTCGAACACCCCCGCCTGCGTGCCGGCTATGATTTTCTGTTGCTGCGCGAACAAGCCGGGGAAGCGCTTGGTGATATCGGTCGCTGGTGGACCGAATTTCTCGCCGCTGACGAAGAGCAACGCGCCCATTTGCTGCGCCAAGTCACGCCGCGCAGCAGCGGCTCCCGGCGCCGCCGGCCCCGCAAAACTCGAGTCGAAACGTGATTCAATGTTTCATCGGGCTCGGCAGCAATCTCGACGACCCGCTTCAACAAGTGCAGCGCGCGCTCAGCGCGATTGCGGCGCTTGATCGCAGTACGCTCGGGCTGGTGTCGCCGTTCTATCGGAATCCCGCTATCGGGCCCGGCGAACAGCCCGACTTCATTAATGCCGTCGCCGAGTTGCATACCGCGCTGTCAGCTCGCGAACTACTCACCGCGCTGCAGCGAATCGAAGACGCGCACGGTCGCGCCCGATCGATACGCTGGGGCGCGCGCACGCTCGATCTCGATCTGCTGCTGTACGACAACGAGATAATCGATCTGCCCGAGCTGCAAGTACCGCATCCACGCCTGCGCGAACGCAATTTCGTGCTGTACCCACTCAGTGACATCGCGCCGACATTAATACTGCCGGATGACACTCCGCTAAGCGCGCTATTAGACTGTTGCTCCGATCTCGGCTTGCAGCGACTTTAACGTGTATAGAACCCCTGATATGGCAGTCGCCGAATCTTCGGCCAAGCAATTCGCACCACCGCGTTTCGTCGCCATCGAGGGGCCGATTGGCGTCGGCAAAACGACGCTGGCGAAACGGCTGGCGCACGCGTTCGGGCATCAACTGCTACTGGAGCAAGCGGAGCACAATCCGTTCCTCGAGCGCTTTTACCGCAACGCGCGACAAGCGGCACTCGCTACACAGCTGTTCTTCTTGTTTCAACGCGTGCAGCAAATTCAGGACTTGCGGCAAGGCGACCTGTTCGCACCGGCGCATATCGCCGATTTCGTCATGGCTAAAGACCGCTTGTTTGCGCGGCTGAATCTCGATGTCGACGAATTCGCGCTCTACGAAAAGGTGTACCAGCAGATGACGCTCGATGCGCCGATACCTGATCTCGTCATTTATCTACAGGCACCGACCGATGTGCTGCTGCAACGCATTCGCCAGCGTGGCATCGGCTACGAACAAGACATCGAACAAAGCTATCTGGAAAAAATTAACGCGGCCTATAGCGAGTTTTTTCTCTACTACGACGACGCGCCGCTGTTGATCGTGAATGCCGCGCAAATCGATTTTGCGAATAGCGAGCGCGATTTCAATCTATTGCTCGATTACATCGGTTCGATTCGCCACGGCCGCCATTATTTCAATCCCACCATTATCTGAATGCATCTGAGGTAAGCGCCATGCCGCACGTCAGCGTTACGCAATTGCAGGCCATAAAAGACGCCGGCGAAAAATTCGCAGTGCTGACTGCTTATGACTCCACGTTTGCGCGTGCAATCGGCGATGCCGGTGTCGAGGTGATTTTGGTCGGCGATACGCTCGGCATGCTGATACAAGGGCATGACAGCACACTGCCGGTCAGCGTGGCCGAGATGGCGTACCACATCGGCTGTGTCGCGCGCGGCAATTCGCGCTGCCTGATCATCGGCGACCTGCCGTTCGGCAGCTATGCGCAACCGGCGCAGGCACTCGATAGCGCTGCCGAATTGATGCGCGCGGGAGCGCATGTGGTGAAGCTCGAAGGCGGCGAATGGTTGCTGGAAACGATGTCGATGCTGACCGAACGCGGCATCCCGGTATGCGCGCATCTCGGCCTGACGCCGCAATCGGTCAATGCCTTTGGCGGCTACAAGGTGCAGGGCCGACAGCCAGAACAAGCCCGCAAGATCCTCGAAGATGCAAAAGCGGTCGAAGCGGCTGGCGCCACACTGCTGGTGCTCGAATGCGTACCGCATCAGTTGGCCCGCGAGATCACGGCAGCGTTGAGGATTCCGACGATCGGCATCGGCGCCGGCGCCGGCACCGATGCGCAAGTACTGGTATTGCATGACATGCTGGGCATGAACAGCAAACCAGCGAAGTTTGTCCGCAATTTCATGTTGGGCGCCGACAGCATTCACGCTGCCTTTGCAACCTATGCAACGGCAGTCAAAAATGGCTCGTTTCCGGCCGCTGAGCACTGTTATGAGTAGATTTGCACAATGCCGGTAGCAGAAATGCCACTTTTTTAAACAGCCGTTATTTGCATCACGCCTTTATGCTTCTTTAAGTAACAAATCGGTGAACGATTTGTTACCAAAAATCGTTGAACCCACGTTTTGATTGCGGCATACTCTGCCGCCATTGGCATAACTGCACAGATTATGTGCAGTTGCGGATGCTCGAAATCACCGTCATGCCACGTCGCGGAGCGACATAGGCTGCAAGTCACGGAGCGACATCGCTGCATCGGTATTGGCTTCTTTACCAACCGCAGTCTGGATGTTGGGGTGTGATATGAAGATATTTACGAAATCCGCAGAATTGCGCGCCACGCTTGCCGCTGATCGAAGCAGCGGCAAACGCATTGCTTTCGTACCCACAATGGGCAACCTGCACGAGGGTCACTTGCAGTTGGTGCGCCGCGCAAAAAAAGTGGCGGACGTCGTGGTGGTCAGCATTTTCGTCAATCCGCTGCAGTTCGGCCCAACCGAAGATCTCGATAAATATCCGCGCACACTTGCCGCCGACAAGGAAAAACTGTTTGGCGAAGGCGTCCAGTATCTATTTACCCCCGGCGTCGAAGAGATGTACCCCAACGGGCTCAACGCGCAGACCCGTATCACTGTTCCCGAACTCTCCGACACGCTGTGTGGCGCCAGCCGTCCCGGCCATTTCGCCGGTGTGGCTACGGTGGTCGCCAAGCTGTTTCAGATCGTGCAGCCCGATGTGGCGATTTTTGGCAAAAAAGACTTCCAGCAGCTGGCCGTTATCCGCAAATTGACCGCCGATTTGTGCATGCCGATCAAAATCATGGGGGTCGAAACGGCACGCGCCACCGATGGCCTCGCCCTCAGCTCGCGCAACGGCTATCTAACCGCCGCCGAACGCAACCTGGCGCCAGCGTTACACACAGTGCTTCAGGAATGCCGAGAGGCTATCGCCTGCGGCTTCGATAGCTATGCAGATCTCGAAGAACATGCACGCGAGACCTTGCAAAATACCGGTTTCAAACCAGACTACTTCTCCATTCGGGACGCGCGCACGCTCGGCCCCGTGACTATAAATACCGAGCAGTTGGTGATTCTCGGCGCCGCTTATCTGGGCCGCACGCGCTTGATCGACAACGTCACTCTCAACCTCAACCCCAGCCAAGACTGGGGTATGTTGGCCGCCGGTTAGCCCGTTCAGGCCGCGTTAACCGTTTTTCGAGGATTCGCCCGATGCAATCAACGATGCTGAAATGCAAACTTCATAAAGCACGCGTCACCCACGCGGTGCTGCACTACGAAGGATCGTGTGCGATCGACGGGCGCCTGCTCGACATGGCAGGCATTCGCGAATATGAGCAAATTCAGATTTACAACATCACTAACGGCGAACGCTTTACCACTTATGCCATTCGTGGCGAAGAAGGCTCGCGGATGATTTCGATCAACGGTGCCGCCGCACATAAGGCCAATGTCGACGATGTCATCATCATCTGTGCATACGGCACCTATTCGGATGCCGAGCTGATCAATTTCAAACCGCGCCTGATCTATCTGAACGAAGACAACAGCGTTAGCCATGCGGCCAATGCCATTCCGTTGCAGGTCGCCTGATCTTCTGAAGTAAATAATCTGCAGCAAATAAAAAAGGCCCAAACGGGCCTTTTTTATTGCTCAGCACTTTTTTAGTCCATCTTCAGGATTTAGTTTCCCGAGCATTTCAGTTAGTTTATCGCGTCATAAATTTTCGATGGACTGCTCGCCCATCGCACTGCTGCCACCAATAATTCTTGTCAAACATCACGCTACAGGACCGATTGATCATGCACGGAATCAAAAACCATCCCGTCCCCGCCGAGCTTGCTACAACCGCGCACATTAATCGTGAACGCTACGATGCGATGTACAAAAAATCGATCGAACAGCCCGAGCAATTTTGGAGCGAGCAGGCCAACCAATTCCTGCAATGGGATCAGCCCTGGAATAAAGTTCGCGAATTCGATTTCCACACCGGCGATGCCAAATGGTTCGCCGGCGGCAAACTGAATGTCAGCGTCAATTGCATCGATCGCCATCTCACCCAACGCGGCGATCAAACTGCATTTATCTGGGAAGGCGACGATCCTGCGGTCGACACCAAAATCACTTATCGCGAATTACATGGCGCTGTCTGCCGTCTCGCCAATGTGCTGAAACAGCGCGGCGTGAACAAAGGCGATCGCGTCTGCATCTACATGCCGATGATTCCGGAAGCCGCATACGCAATGCTCGCCTGCGCGCGCATCGGCGCGATTCACTCCGTGGTATTCGGCGGCTTTTCCCCGGAGGCATTGAAAGACCGCATTCTCGATTCCGATTGCCGCGTGGTGCTGACCGCCGATGAAGGCTTGCGCGGTGGCAAGCACGTTCCGCTGAAGGCGAATGTCGAAGTCGCGCTCGCGCACTGTCCGCGCGTCAACACTGTCGTCACCGTGCGTCGAACCGGTAACGATGTGCCGTGGCAGGAGGGCCGCGACCTCTGGTATCACAGCGCCATCGAAGCCGTCAGCGATCAATGCGCGCCGGAGCCGATGGACGCTGAAGACCCGCTATTCATCCTGTACACCTCCGGCTCGACCGGCAAACCGAAAGGCGTGCTGCACACCACCGGCGGCTACCTGCTGATGGCAGCGATGACGCACAAATACACGTTCGATTATCGCGAAGGCGAAGTGTACTGGTGCACCGCCGACGTCGGCTGGGTCACCGGCCACACCTATATCGTGTACGGCCCGCTCGCCAACGGCGCGATCTCGCTGATGTTCGAAGGCGTGCCGACCTACCCGGACGCCTCGCGCTTCTGGCAGGTGATCGACAAGCATCAGGTCAGCACGTTCTACACCGCGCCGACTGCGTTGCGCGCGCTGATGGGCCTCGGTGACAAGTTCGTCAAAAGTACCTCGCGCAAATCGCTGCGCCTGCTCGGCACAGTCGGCGAGCCGATCAATCCGGAAGCGTGGGAATGGTATTTTCAGGAAGTCGGCGAATCGCGCTGCCCGATAGTCGACACCTGGTGGCAAACCGAAACTGGCGCGCACATGATCACGCCGCTACCCGGCGCAACGATGCTAAAACCCGGTTCGGCGACACTGCCCTTCTTCGGCGTTGAGCCGGCATTGCTCGATAACGAAGGCCATGAAATTCACGGCGCCGGCGAAGGCAACCTGGTGATCAAAGCCTCGTGGCCGAGCCAGATTCGTTCGATCTACGGCGATCACCAGCGCATGACCGAAACTTATTTCAAACCGTATCCGGGCTACTATTTCACCGGCGACGGCGCGCGTCGCGATGAAGACGGCTACTACTGGATTACCGGCCGCGTCGACGATGTACTCAATGTTTCCGGCCACCGTATGGGCACCGCTGAAGTCGAAAGTGCATTGGTGCTGCACGATGCGGTCGCGGAAGCGGCCGTGGTTGGCTATCCACACGACATTAAAGGTCAGGGTATTTACGCGTACGTGACGCTGATGACCGGCATCGAACCGAGCGAAGCACTGCGCAAGGAATTGATCGCCATCTGCGCCGAGGAAATTGGGCACATTGCGAAACCGGATCTCATTCAGTGGGCACCGGGATTACCCAAAACACGTTCGGGCAAAATCATGCGCCGCATTCTGCGCAAGATCGCAGCGAACGAATTGGAAAATCTTGGCGATACCTCAACCTTGGCCGACCCGAGCGTAGTGCAACAACTGATCGACAATCGCCTAAATAAATAAACGCTCAAACTAATAAACGAGCCAAATAAAAAAGGCGGGAATTTCCCGCCTTTTTTATTGATCGCGCTTCTTATTATTTACCATAACGACGCATTATCTGAATCAAACCACCCTATGAATTAATGATTCATCAATGTGGAAGGCTGCATCTCGCTCGCTAATTCACCGCTACGCAAACGATGATGCACATGCGGATCGTGTTTGAAAACCTGCGGCATTAACGAGCCGACGATCATACCGAGCGCACTCGCGATTACACCGGTACCTTGCGGCGTCAATACCTGTAGCGGTTGTACCGCCTGGAAAAACCACGAGATTGCCGCCGGTAATTTCGAAATAGCCTCGTCGCTCATATCAGCGGTGACGAGCAGCGTCACCCACGTTGTAATACCCGCAAAAATTGCGAATAAGGCGCCCTGATTGGTAGCCCGACGCCAGTACACGCCGGCGAGCAGTGGAATGAACGCACCCACCAATGTCACCTGATAAGCATTGCCGACCATTTCGTAAATACTGCTGTTGGTATTCATTGCATATAACGTAACGAGCACGGTAAAGCACAGCGTTGTGATGCGCATATTGCGCAGC
>Ga0207711_10000056_pt1 | contig 135485 bp, 115 predicted proteins | sample KBSS34metaG_FD_184401 | JGI IMG/M metagenome (GOLD analysis project Ga0207711, IMG submission 184401) | Switchgrass rhizosphere microbial communities from Kellogg Biological Station, Michigan, USA - KBS S3-4 metaG (SPAdes) (version 2) | ecosystem: Host-associated > Plants > Roots >... | reverse complement strand
CCGGGGCGTTGTACATGCGCAAGCACAACGCCCCGGGGCGGGTGAACGCGATGCGATCGCTGCTCGTCGCGGGCTACGCCGGTCGGACCATGCTGTCTCGCGCCCGGGGCCGCACCGCGACCGCGCAGGAGCACGCCGCGTACATCAAGGGCCTGCTGGTCGGGCCGCCCAAGCCCTAGCCCTCGGGCCGCGGCGCGTCCGCGCCGGCCGGGCCGCGTGTCACCTTCCAGACCGCGGCCCGCCCGCGCGTCCTCGATGTGGAAAACTGCCGGAAACCAGCAGGTATCCGCGGTTCGCGGCGCGCCGTCGCCGCCTGTCGAAGGGGGCGCGTCCGTGTCCTCGGTGCCCACCCGCGCCCGGCTCCGGTCGGGGGCGCTGGCGGTGGCGCTGACGGGCGGACTGCTGCTCGCCCCTGGCCTGGGCGGCGGCGCGCTGGCCGCGCAGCGGGGCGGCGGACCGTGGTACGTGGCCGCCCTGCGGCTCGACGAGGCGCATCGGATCTCGACCGGCACCGGCGTCGTGGTGGCCGTCGTCGACGGTGGCGTCGACCCGACCGTGCCCGCGCTCGCCGGCCAGCTCGTCCCGGGCGTCGGCATCGGCGCGGACGCGGCGGCCGATGGGCTGCGCGACGACGACCCCGACGGCCACGGCACGTCGATGGCCGGCCTCGTCGCCGCGCGCGCCGTCGGAGCGGACGGCAAACCGACCGGTTTCGCCGGGGTGGCGCCCGACGCGAAGATCCTTTCGATCTCGACCGGCCGGGAGACCGACTCCGACGAGGTGGCCGAGGGCATCCGGCTGGCGACGGACCGCGGCGCCAAAGTGATCAGCCTCTCGCTCGGGTCGATCGGCCCGCCCGAGCCGGCGGAGCGGGCTGCGGTGCGCTACGCGCTCGCCCGCGACGTCGTCGTGGTCGCGGCAGCGGGCAACGTCGAATCCGACGACCACGACCCGGTCGATCACACGATCAACTCGCCGGCCAACGTGCCCGGTGTCATCGCGGTGACCGGCTCGAACCCGCGCGGCGAGTTCTGGGACGGCTCCGCGAACGGGCCGATGGCGGTGCTCGCGGCGCCGGCGCCGAGCATCCGGGCGCCCGTCCCGGTGGCGCTGTCGCCGAGCGGCGCGCAGACCGCGGACGGCACGAGCAACTCCACCGCGATCGTCGCCGGTGTCGTGGCGCTGGTGCGGGCCGAGCATCCGGACCTTGGCGCGCCGAGCGTGATCGACCTGCTGGTCCGGACCGCCGACGACAAGGGTCCGCCGGGCCGGGACGAGTGGTTCGGCTTTGGCGTCGTCAACCCGGTGGCCGCGTTGCGCGCGGTGCCGGCGCAGCTGGTCACGAACCCGCTGCTGATCACGCCGGCGCCGCTGGCGCCGGGCCCGCTGCAGACCGACGAGGACGCGCTGGTCGGCGCGGGGGCCGCCGGCGGCGCGGGGACGGGCTCCGCCGTGCCGACGCCGCCCGCTCCCCGCGGTGGGGGCGGTGGCACGGCGAGCGCGTCCGTGGTCGGCACCGGCGCCGGGCCTGGGGCGTTGGCCTGGGTGGGTGGCCTGGTGGCCGCGGTGCTCGCCGGCGTCGGGCTCGGCATTGCCGCGTTCCTGGTGCGGCTGCGGCTGCGGCTGCGTCGTGGCGGGTCCGCCCCGCCCACCGGACCCGCCTGGTCGTGACCGGTAGCCGCGCCGGCGGAAACTCATTCGATCTTGCCTGCGGTCGCTCGGTAGCATGGCGGACATGACGAGCGCGCTACTGGAGGAGCTGTCCTGGCGTGGGCTGATCCACGACAGCACCGACGTGACCGAGCTTCGGGAGCATCTCGACGGCGGTGCGCGCCGCGTCTACATCGGCTTCGACCCGACGGCCGCGTCGCTGACGATCGGCAACCTGCTGCCGATGACCCTGCTGATCCGGGCGGCCCGGGCCGGCATCGCGCCGGTGGTGCTCTTCGGCGGCGGTACCGGCTTGATCGGTGATCCGTCCGGGAAGTCCGTGGAACGCTCGCTGCTGTCGCCCGAGGACGTCGCTGCGAACGTGGCGGGTCATCAGGAGCTGATGCGCGGGATCTTCGCGCGCGCGGTCGAGCCCGACGCGATGCCGCAGTTCGTCGACAACGGCGCCTGGCTCGGCCGTCTCAGCATGATCGAGTTTCTGCGGGACGTCGGCAAGCACTTCCCGGTCGGGGAGATGACCAGGCGGGACACGGTGCGCCGCCGGCTGGACGACCCGAACGTCGGCCTGTCGTTCACCGAGTTCAGCTACGCGCTGCTCCAGGCCTACGACTTCCGTCGGCTCTGCGAGGACCACGGGGTCACGCTGCAGATGGGCGCCTCCGACCAGTGGGGCAACATCGTCGCCGGCATCGACTACGTCCGCCGGGTGCTGCGCACCCAGGTGCACGGGATCACCTGCCCCCTGCTGCTGCGCGCCGACGGCACCAAGTTCGGCAAGTCCGAGAAGGGCGCCGTCTGGATCTCGGCCGACCGCACGTCGCCGTACACCTTCTACCAGTTTGTGATCAATCTCTCGGACGAGGACGCGCGCCGGTTCGCGCTGTTCTTCTCGCTCACCGAGCGGGCGCCGCTGGAGAAGCTGTTCGCGCAGCACGCCGAGTCGCCCGCCCGCCGGGCGCTGCAGCGGCACCTGGCCCGGGAGATGACGACGCTCGTCCACGGCGAGGCCGCGACGCAGGCCGCGGAGGTCGCCTCGGAGGCGCTGTTCCGCGGCGACGTGCGTGCCATCGGCCCGGAGATGCTCGGCGACGTGTTCGCCGACGTGCCGAGCGTCGACGAGCCGGCCGCCCGTCTCGCCGGCGACGGCTGGCCGGTCGTCGACCTGCTCATCGCCGTCGGCCTGGCGAGCAGCCGGCGCGACGCCCGGGAGCACCTGGGCAACGGCGCGGTGCTCGTCAACGGCGCGAAGGTGACCGAGACCACGGCGACGGTCGGGCCGGGCGACCTGCTGCACGGCGCCGTCATGCTCGTCCGTCGCGGCCGCCGCGAATGGCGCGTGGCCCGCTTCACATAGCCCACCGCCCGGTCGCGGCGGTCGCCTCGCCGCTAGGTACGGTTCTGCATGGAAAGTCGGCCGAACCCTGAGCCAGCGGCGCGCAACCGCGATGGCGCGTGTCCGGACCTTCGGCCGACGGGGGGACAACAGACCAGTGGGCTACGGCCGTCCGGTCCCGCGCGCGCGGGCCGCCGGCCGCGGCGCCCTGGAGTAGCGGGAGGACTTGCGCATGAAGGTGCTCGTCACAGGCACGGAGGGGTACCTCGGCAGCCTGCTGGCGCCGGAGCTGCTACGAGCCGGCCACGACGTCGTCGGCGTCGACACCGGTTACTACAAGTTCGGCTGGCTGTACCGAGGCACCGACCGGACGGCGCTCACCCTCGACAAGGACCTGCGCCACCTCACCGTCGACGACCTCGCCGGGGTGGACGCGGTCGTGCACATGGCCGAGCTGTCCAACGACCCGCTCGGCGCGCTGGCTCCCGACGTCACGTACAAGGTCAACCACCAGGGCTCGGTCCGGCTGGCGACTCTGGCCAAGCAGGCCGGCGTCCAGCGGTTCATCTACATGTCGTCCTGCAGCGTCTACGGCGTGGCCACCGGCGGCGACGTGACCGAGGCCTCCGACGTCAACCCGCAGACGCCCTACGCCGAGTGCAAGGTGCTGGTCGAGCGGGACGTCCGGCCGATGGCGGACGACACGTTCTCGCCGACGTTCCTGCGCAACGCGACCGCCTACGGCGCGTCGCCGCGGATGCGGTTCGACATCGTGCTGAACAACCTCTCCGGCGTGGCCTGGACCACCGGTGAGATCGCGATGACCTCCGACGGCACGCCGTGGCGGCCGCTGGTGCACGGCCTGGACATCGCCAAGGCGATCAGGTGCGTGCTCGCCGCCCCGCGCGACGCCGTGCACAACGAGGTCTTCAACGTCGGCGACAGCTCGCAGAACTACCAGGTGAAGGAGATCGCCGACTCCGTCGCGACGGTCTTCACCGGCTGCAAGCTCAGCTTCGGCGACAACGGTGGCGACAACCGCAGCTACCGGGTGAACTTCGACAAGATCCACAGTCAGCTGCCCGGGTTCTCGTGCGACTGGAACGCGCTGCGCGGTGCCCAGCAGCTGTACGACGTGTTCTCGCGGATCGACCTCGACGAGGCGACGTTCACCGGCCGCGGCCACACCCGGCTGAAGCAGCTGCAGTACCTGATCGCCACCAAGCAGCTGGACGCCGACCTCTTCTGGACCTACTAGACCGCCATGATCATCACGCCGACCGAGCTCGACGGGGTGTTCATCGTCGACGTCGAGCCGTTCACCGACGAACGCGGCCTGTTCGCCCGCACCTTCTGCCAGGACGAGTTCGCCGCCGCGGGGCTCGCGGTCGACGTCGCGCAGTGCAGCGTGGCGTACAACCGGCGTGCCGGCACGGTCCGTGGCATGCACTGGGCTGGCGAGCCGGTGCGGGAGACGAAGCTGGTACGGGTGACCAGGGGCGCGCTGCTCGATGTGATCGTGGACACCCGGCCCGGCTCGCCGACCTGGCTGCGGCACGTCGCCGTCGAGCTGACGGCGGACAACCGGCGGGCGCTGTTCATCGACGCTGGCCTCGCGCACGGCTACCAGACGCTGGTGGACGACACCGAGGCCACGTACCAGATGAACGTGCCCTTCCGGCCGGGACACGACCGCGGGCTGCGCTTCGACGATCCGGCGCTCGGCATCGCCTGGCCGCTGGCGGTCACGGTGATCTCCGACAAGGACCGGTCCTGGCCGCTGCTGGTCGACGGCGCCGTCGACCAGCAGGTCGGCGTCCGGCAGGGCTAGCCGCTTCGCGCGCCCGGGGGGCCGGTCCCGTGCCAGCGGCATGCTGGCCGGGCATGTGCCTTCCCGGGGTGGCGCGCGGCGGGCGATACCATGACGGCGCGAGAGGGTCCAGGCCACCCGCCTGGCCCGCCTGGGTGGCTGGGTGTTCGTGCACGTCAGTTAGCGAGACCGTCACATCGGCCGGGTTGGATACCTGGCGGATGTGCCGTCGGGGCCGTGCGGCCCGGGCGGCGTGAGGCTCACGCACCACCGCTCGGCCGGGTGCCGGACGGCGGGACGACGAGCGACGAGACCACATGTCCGGCCCGGATACGGGCCAGGGCCCACGAGGCAGGGGAGCGCATGGCAGGGGAAGCGGCGGCGGCCACCGAGGTGACGACGTGCCGGTCGTGTGGGGGTGAGCGGCCACGGCCGTTCCTGTCGCTGGGCGCGACGCCGATCGCGAACCGGCTGGTCCGTGCCGACGCGCTGGACGCCGTCGACCCGACCTTCCCACTCGAGGTCGGCTTCTGCGAGAGTTGCGCGCTGGTCCAGCTCACGCACGTGCTGCCGGCCGACGAGATCTTCGACGAGGACTATCCGTACTTCTCGTCGTTCTCCGACATGCTGGTCCGGCACGCCGAGAAGCAGGTCATCGACCTGATCGAGAGCCGCAACCTCGGCCCGGACAGTCTGGTCGTCGAGGTCGCGAGCAACGACGGCTACCTGCTGAAGGCGTTCGTCGAGCGCGGTATCCCGGTGCTCGGCATCGAGCCGACGCCGGGTCCCGCCGCCGCGGCCCGCAAGATCGGCGTGCCGACGCGCGAGGAGTTCTTCGGCGCCGAGATCGCCCAGCGTCTCGTCGACGAGGGCCTCCGGGCGGACGTGATCATCGCGAACAACGTGATGGCGCACGTGCCGGACCTGAACAGCTTCGTCGAGGGCTTCTCGATCCTGCTCAAGGACGACGGCGTCGTCAGCGTGGAGAACCCCGGCGTGGGCGCGCTGCTCGCGCACACCGAGTTCGACACCGTGTACCACGAGCACTTCTGCTACTTCTCGACGATCGCGGTCGAGGCGCTGATGCGCCGCCACGGCCTCGAGCTGATCGGCGTGACCGAGTTCCCCGAGCTGCACGGCGGCACGCTGCGCTGGCGGATGGCGCACGCGGGCGCGGTCACGCCCGACCCGTCGGCCGAGCGGGTGCTCGCCGCCGAGCGGGCCGCCGGGCTCGACTCCTTCGAGCGCTACGGCAGCTTCGGCGCCGAGGTCGACGAGCTGCAGACCCAGCTGCGCTCGCTGCTCACCGACCTGAAGGCGCAGGGCAAGACGGTCGCGGCGTACGGTGCCGCGGCGAAGGGCGCCACGCTGCTCAACTCGACCGGCATCACCGTCGAGCTGATCGACTTCGTCGTCGACCGCAACGTCCACAAGCAGAACAAGTACATGCCGGGTGCCCGGCTGCCGATCCTGCCGCCCGAGGCGCTGGCGGAGCGTCAGCCCGACTACCTGCTCCTGCTCGCCTGGAACGTGAAGAACGAGATCATGGCGCAGCAGGCGGACTACGCGGCACGCGGCGGCAAGTTCATCGTCCCCGTCCCCCGCCCAGTCGTCCTGTAGGCCACGGATGAGGACGACCTGGCGGGCCGCGGTGCACGCCGGCCTCGAGGAGCGGCCCGCCAGGGGTCCGCGGCAGCCGGTCGGTGCGGGCGCCCGCACTGACCGGGCGCCGGTACCGGCACGCGCGTCCCGGCCAGCCGTCGCCGTGCGCGGTGCCTTCCCGTGACCGATCTCGACATCGAGGACGACCGGGAGCGGCCCCGGCGCTCGCAGCCGGACGCCCCGCAACGGGACGCGTCCGCGCGGGACGCGTCGGCCGACCGCCCCTGGCCGCCCGACGCCGAGCCGCCGCGGCACCCGGCCGATTCCGGCCGGCCCGATCCAGGCCGGGCTCGCGGGCGTCGCCGGGCCGCGCCAGCCGGTGCCCAGGGCCCCGCCCAGCCGCCGCGCGGCCGCGAGCAGGATCCGAACGCGACCCGGCCGGCCCCGTCGGTGTCGCAGCGCCGGCCCGTCCCGTCGGACCAGCCGCCCCCCCGTCACCTGGAGCGCCCAGAGCGGCCCGCCTCCCCCCACCCGGCCGATCCGGCCGCCGCGGAGCGCACCGAGGTGATCCCCCGTTCGGATCCGCGTGGCCCGGCGGTCGACCCCGCTACCGGCAAGGGTGCCGGCAAGACGGAGCGCACGGAGGTCATTCCCCGTTCGGATCCGCGTGGCCCGGCGGTCGACCCCGCTACCGGCAAGACGGAGCGCACGGAGGTCATTCCCCGTTCGGATCCGCGTGGCCCGGCGGTCGACCCGGCCATCGGCAAGGGTGCCGGCAAGACGGAGCGCACGGAGGTCATCCCCCGCTCCGACCCGCGGGGGCCGCGGCCACGCGACGCGCGGCCCGGCAACACCCCTAGCACCCCCGCGTCCCGGCGCCGGCTGCCCGACACGGCGCCGCCGCCGGCGGAGTCCTTCATCCCCTCCTCGGCCCGCCGGCCGGCGTGGAGTGACCCGGCGCACCCGGCCGCGTCGCCGGCCCGCCCGCCGACGGGCAAGGCGGCCGACAGGGACGACCGGCGCGACCACCCGCCCAGGTCCGGGGGGACCGGCCGGCCGCCGGGAGGCGAGCACGCTCGCGGCCGCTTGCGCGAGGACCGCGGCCTGCCGCCGGGCCTGCAGAGCGGCTTCATGAACAGCTTCACCCAGACGATCGACCTCACCGCCCTGCGCCGCCGGCTCGAGGAGCAGGACGCGGCCGCCCACGCCGACGCGACGGCGCGGCTGGCCGGGCGCGGCCGGCCCGGCGCCGACGCGGAGGGCACCGCCCTCCTGCACCGCGACGCCGTCGGACACCGCCACCGGGCGCCGGCGGACGACGCGGACGAGCTGGGCCTGCGCGAGCTGGACGCGGTCGAGGCGCCGCGCCGGTCGGCGGCGACCTGGGAGCGCGGCGGCGAGGAGCCGACCCCGCCGAAGGGGTCCTCGCGCAGCCGGGCGTTGTGGACGCTGCTCGACCAGCTCATCTCCAGCGGCACCAACTCGATCCTGATGTTCGTCGTGGCCGGGCAGGTTCTCCCGGCCGAGTTCGGCGCCTTCTCGGCCGCCTTCGCGGTGTTCGCGGTGGTCATCGGCTTCTCCAAGGCGACGGGCGGTCAGCCGCTGGGCATCCGCTACTCGGGCGCCCCGAAGACGGTGTTCGCGGCGGCCGCGGCGAAGGCGACCGGCTCGGCGCTGATGCTCGGCGTGATCACCGGGCTCGGCTGCGCGGTGGTCGGCACGTTGCTGGGCGGCGGGGTCGGCAGCGCGCTGGTCACGCTGGCGGTCGTGCTGCCCGGGCTGCTCGTGCAGGACCTGTGGCGGCAGGTGTTCTTCGCCCAGGGCCGGCCCGCGGCCGCGGTCGTCAACGACTCGGTGTGGGGCGTCGTCCAGGTCATCGGCGTGGCGGTGCTGCTGTCCCGGCACGTCGCGCTCGCGTCGCCGATGCTGCTCGCCTGGGGCGCGGCGGCGGCCGTCGCGGCGCTGATCGGCGTCGTGCAGGCCGGGTTCTGGCCGGCGCCTAGCCGGGCGCTCGACTGGGTCCGCGAGCACCGGGACATCAACGGCTTCCTCGCCGCCGAGTTCGTCACCGTGCAGGGCGCGCTGAACGCCACGCTGCTGGCGATCGGCGCGGTCAGCACGATCGAGCTGCTGGGAGCGCTGCGCGGCGTGCAGACCGTCCTCGGCCCGACGACGATCTTCGCGGTGGGCATCGTCAGCTGGGCGATCCCGGAGTTCTCCCAGCGCAAGGACATGACCGCCGCGGCCCGGGTGCGCGCGGCCTACCTGCTGTCCGCGGCCGTCGCCAGCCTGGGCATCGTCTGGGGCCTCGGCTTCCTGCTCCTCGGCGAGGTCAACGCCGGTGGCACACCGCTCGGTGAGCATCTCCTAGGCGACACCTGGGCTGGCACGCACCATCTGCTCGGGCTTTCGATCATCCAGCAGGCGGGCGCCGCGTTCACGGTCGGCGTGAGCTGCATGCTCATCGCGCTGGGCCGGGCGAAGGACACCTTCCGCCTGAACATCATCATGGCGCCGCAGCTGCTGCTCTACCCGCTCATCGGCGTGCTCGTCGGCGGCGGGACCGGCGCAGTGATCGGCTTCGTCGTGGCCAACTGGGTCATGGTGCCGGCCTGGTTCCGGCTGCTGGGCCGGGCGGCCAGGGAAGCCGAGGCGGCCTGGAACGAGACCCACGCCGAGGACGGCCCGGCGGCGGGTGACACCGCGGGAACCGGGGGAGACCAGCCGGACCGGGCGGGCGACGGGCCGGAGCATGGCGGTCGGCCCGACCGGCGCGGCGAGCGGGACCAGGACCGGCGGCCCGGCCCGGGGCGAGGCGCGCCGGCATCGAAGCACCTGAGCGTGGAGTGAGGCACATGCGGCTGTACGTAGTCTGCCGATCGGTCGGTTCGGAGAACGCCAAGAACAGGCCGAGTTTTTACAGCAAGACTCTCGCGTTGGCTTCGTTGTTGCGCGCGGTGGAGAATGTCGACATTCCCACCCAGGTGGTGTTCGCGAACGACGGCCCGATCCCGCCGGAACGGCTCGCGATGATGTCGGGTGCCGGCGAGGTGTTGCCGATCAGCTGCGGCAGCAACCGTTCGTCCTACCGGCACGTGCTGCGCCTTCCGCGCCTTCGCGGCTGGGACGAGAATGATCTCGTCTGGTTCGCCGAGGACGACTACCTCTACGCCGCCGACGCGCTCGACGGCGTCGTCGCCGCCGCAGGCAAGCTGCCCGAGGCCGACTACTTCACGATCTACAGCCGGCTGCGGTTCGCCCCCGACGCGACCCGCCGGCACCCGACGATCTCGTCGCTGGACCGGGCCGAGGGTGACGACGAGGCGGTGCCGATCGGCCGGGCGCGCTGGTACCGGGCGGTCAGCTCGACGAGCACCTTCGGCGCCTGGGTGCACACGGTCGTCGCGGACGAGCGGCTGCTGCGCAACACCCCGTTCGTCGGCGGGGCCTTCGACCACGCGACCTGCATGGCCTACCAGGGCTACCGGCCGTTCGACCTGTCGGAGCTCGGCGGCGAGCCGCTGGACGACCCGGAGGAGCACCCGGCGGTGAAGCGGTTCGCCCGCCGGGTCGCGCTGACCGGGGTGCGAAGCGCGCTCAACGCCGTGGCGCTGACCCGGGCCGAGCACAGCAGGCGCATCCTGGTCGCCCCGGACCCCGACCTGGCGACCCACATGGAGGTCGGGCATCTCGCTCCGGGCACAGACTGGGAGGCGGAGGTGCGTTCCGTCGAGGAGTGGATGCACGCCGCGTTGAAGTAGGCCGAGGCCGCCGCGCCAAGGTCCGTAGATTGACGGGGTGTTGCCGCCCTGGCGATTTGGGTCTCGCCCGGCTGGGCTATGCTCACATTCCGGGCCTCGAGGTCAAGAGAACTGCCGTCATGAGGTGTTGGTCGTCGTGGAGGTACCCCCGTCGTGAGGTATCTGCCGTCGGTGAGGTGTCAGGGCGCGCCAAAGCGAGGCCGCTCGGAGACTCCCTCGGTATCGCGGAACTGCACCGCGTCAACTGGAAGTGAGGCGGAGCGGTGAGCTCAGCTGGTTCTCAGACGGGCGACGGCGGGAACGCGCCGGCGTTGTCGCTGCTGCGGGTCCTCGGGCGCCGCTGGTTCCATATTGTGATCGCCGTCGTGGTCGCCGGTGCCCTGGGGCTCATCGTCAGCATGGCGGTCACCCCGACGTACAAGTCGACCGCCCGCGTCTTCCTGTCGACCGACGTCAGTCAGGCCGGGAGCTCGGTAGACCTGTCCCGGCTGGTGCAGACGCAGGCCGAGCTGGCCACGTCGACGCAGGCGATGAAGCAGGTCGGGGCCCAGCTGAAGCAGGACCAGGGCTATGTCGCCGCGCACGTCACCGCGGTGCCGGCCGACTCGGCGTACTACTTCACGATCTCCGCCACGGCCGACACCCAGGTGAAGGCCACCAGGCTGGTCAGCACCACCCGGGACGTCTACAAGTCCCTGCTGTCGGGCTACAGCGGCGGCGACCAGACCGCCGTCGCCGCGATCAAGAAGGCCCGCGACGACGCCCAGGCGGACCTGCGCAATCAGGCCACGGGCAGCCCGCAGTTCAACGTTCTCTCGAAGACGGTCGACCAGCTCAACGGGAAGCTCGCCGACGCCGCCGTGGCGCAGGCGGTCTCCGCGACCACCGTCCAGCTCGCCGAGGACCCGAACGACGCCGGCCAGATCGCGCCGAAGCCGTTCACCAGCGTCCTGATCGCCGGCCTGATCGGCCTGTTCGTCGCCGTCGCCGTCATCTGGATCCGCTACCTGCGCCGCCCGACGGTGCTCGACGGCCGGGCCGCGGCGGACGCGATCGGCGCGCCGCTGATCGTCGGCGGCACCGCGGGGGTTACCCCGAGCATCGACACGATCGTCTCCGCGATGGCGGCTGTGCTCTCGCCCACGGTCAAGGTCGTGGCGCTCACGCCGGCCGCGCAGGGTGATCTGACGTCCGAGACGGTCGCCGGCGTGGCGGCGAGCTGGTCGGACGACCAGGGCGTCGTGCTCGTCCTCGACGCGTCGCCCAGCTCCGACGTCCGCGCCATGCTCGAGCGGCTGCCGCGGGCCACCTCGGGCGAGCTGCCGCGGTGGGCGCACGAGCCGACCTGCCTCGCTCGGTCCTCGGGCAGCGGCCGGGGCCATGTGCTCTACAACCGCGTGTCGCCGTCGCGGGCGTCCCGGCCGGGTGGCCTCGCGCCGATCCTGGCCGACCGTGCCCCGGTCGTCGACCTGGTGCTGCTGCTGACCCCGCCGCTGACGGACCTGCCGATGACGGCCGCGTCCGCGCTGCAGGCCGACGCGGTCGTCGCGATCACGTCGCCGGACACCCGCACGGACGAGCTGGCCTCGGTGCCGCGGGACTGGCCGGCGCTCGCGGAGCGGATCGTCGGCGTCATCCACGCCGAGCGCGGCGGTTTTCGCCCGTCGACGATAGCGGCGGAGACCCGTGGCGGCTCGCGCCCGACCGTGGGCGGCGCCATGGACCGTGACTTCGACGGTCCCGACCCGGAGTCCACCGACCGCTACGCCCGCCCCGGCGGTGGCAGCAAGTACTAGAGCCAGACCGCACAGCGCCGAAGCCCGGCCTCGGGAGGATGTTCTTCCGAGAGCCGGGCTTTCGCGTTCCCGCGCGCAAGCAGGCTGGCGTTGGCCGACCTCAGTTCGCGCACCGCTCCCCGGCCGAGCGCTAGCGTGCCCCGTCGCAGAGCAAGGAGGCGCGGGTAAGGGTGACGTTCAGCGGCGGCCGACCACCCATGGGCGCGAGGGCACCCCGCGAACCCCTCCCTCACGAGGGCAGCGAAGTGCCCGCAGTCGCGCTGGTGGGTGGGGTCGGCCCTTTGGGCCTGGCGACGTGCAGCGGCACGCACCCGAGCTGGGCGCAGAGGCGCGCCTCGCGAAGGCCCGCCACGAGCGCAGCGAGGTGCCTCCCGGTGTCAGGCTGCGGGTCGGCGACGTGCAGCGGAGCGAACCAGAGACTCAGTGTTCGGCGTAGCTCCGCTGTGTGGGAACCGAGGACTGCCGATAGACCGGTTTACGGGCGACCAGTGGATGCAGGTCCTCGCAGAACCAGGAGAGCAGCAGTAGGACGAGGTAGCCGACGACCGGGCTGAGCAGGCTGCTCGACAGCACGAAGTAGAAGAACATCAGCGATCCGGACAGCACGAACGAGGGTGAGCCTCGCACGAACGCGGTCGCGAGGAAGATCAGGAAGGCGATGCCGCCGATCAGTCCGTACTCGAGCATCAGCTTCGGCACGAGCGCGTAGTTCAGCGGCAACCCGGTCCGGGCGAGGAAGTCGGCGGAGTCGCGGTCCGACCAGCCGGGTCCGTGGCCGAGGAGCGCGGTGCTCGGATGCTGGGCCATGTCGTCGTACATCCGGGTGTACGGCTGTACGAACCGCAGGCTGCCGCTGGACTGGCTGGAGGACGTCTCCGTGGCCCTGGAGGCGAAGATGTCGGCGGCGGGCGTGAACGACAGCACCGACACGATGACGATGACGATGGCAAGCGCGCTGACCGTGAACCGAACGCCCTTGTGCACCGCGAGCAGCACGCCGGCGACGCCGAGCAGCAGCACGCCGGTTCCCGACACCGTGGTCAGGATGGCGAGCAGGTATAGGGGGTACCGCCACCAACGGGCATGGCGCAGCACACTGACGACCAGCCCGATCGCGAGGAACTGCGAGGTGTACGACGCCTCGAGTCCGAGGAACGCGTTCGACTTGTAGATCGTGGACCCGTACTGCACGGGATACGACGTGTTGAAGTCCTGCGCCAGGAACTGGGACGGCACGATGTTCGCCAGCACGTCGGTGTACTGCCAGCCGAGCAGCTGGAGCCCGAACTGCAGGAGCGCGAGCCCGGCGAACACGGAGGTCATGACCACGAACCGGTCGAGGAGCTTGGGCAGCAGCACCTCGCTGTGCGTCCGCGACAGTCCCAGGCAGAACGGCGCGTAGACGACGATCAGCAGCATCAGCGAGTTCAGCGAGACGTTGTCCCCGCCACGGGTGAACCCGAAGTAGGCGACGGTGCAGCAGGCGGCCATGGCGATCAGGTAGGTCCTGGTCCGGACCAGGTGGACGCGCAGGCTGCCCCGGGCCACCAGCAGGAAGCCGCCGAACAGCAGGATCGGCAGCACGATCGAGACGCCGGTGCCGCCGACGGGGATCGAGATCCGCTGCAGGAACAGCTCGCAGAACATCAGGACGGTCAGCACCCGCAGGGTGGACCGGTCCGACTCGGCGTCGCGCTGGGCCGCGTCCGGGGTCGGGATCACCCAGGTCCGCGGGATCCTGGTGGTCAGCGTCGTCACCATGTCCGGCCGTCTCCTGTCGAGGCTGCGCGGTCCGCCACTGTCTCTCCATCGCCTAGCGGCCGGAGCACGGCCGGGTACGGGGCGGCCGCTTCCGCGCGCGCCTGTGCGGCGGCTCGCGGCCGCGGAGAGTTCCGCCGGGCGGCGGTTCGCTCATGTCATGGCGTCTGGCCCGTGTCGGGCAGACGTCACAAAACGAGCATCGACGCCGTCAAGCAGTTCACTCTATGCCAGCTAGGGCGGCGCTCCGGTGGCGGGGGCCTGGCGGTAACCCGACCACAACGGCTGCGCTTGCGACGGAACTCGCTGGTGGGCCGCCGTCGTCGTGTCTGGGTGAGAGGTAGGTGTCTAAGTCGGCAAGTCTTACGTAAGGTAAGGGTTGCCAGTGGCGCGACGGTCGCTGCTCGGCTCGCCGGTTGGGGATCTGGCCGCGCGCTCGGAGCGGAACACCGAGCGGGTCGCCGTCGTGAAGGGGTAAGCACGTGGCCGAGCGCCATGGCACGAAGCGGGCGTCGCGTGGTCGTGCGGTCAGATCGGGGGCCGTGCTGGCCGTGGTACTGCTGGCGCTGGCCGGCCTCGCGGCCTGTTCGGGCAAGTCCAAGAAGGACCAGCAGCAGACGCCCGCCATCCAGACCTTCGCCGGCACCGGCGTCCGCTGGATCTCCGGGGCGAACGCCAACTTCCCCGCGGACATCCAGCCGTGGTCGGCGTGGACCGGCCGTTCGGTGGACCTGGCCCTGACGTTCGTCACCCGCACCAGCTGGGGCACCGTGGTGTCGCCGGACTGGCCGCTGAGCGCGTTCACCCGGGACAAGTGGCCGGGCCAGCTCTCGCTTGCCGTGCCGTTGTGGCCCGTGGACGACGCCGGCGTGCCGGTCGACGGCGCCAACGAGAACGACTGTGCCGCCGGCGCCTACGACGAGCACTTCGCGCAGCTCGGCCGCAACCTGCAGAAGTACGGTCGCCCCGACGCGATCATCCGGCTCGGCTGGGAGTTCAACGGCGACTGGTTCCGGTGGTTCCCGCATAACGTGGACACCTGGAAGGAGTGTTACCGGCGCGAGGTGACCGCGCTGCGTTCGACCGCCCCGCAGGTCCAGATCGACTGGACGATGAGCATGCACCGGGACACGCTCCCGGACGGCACCGACGTCTGGGCCGCGTACCCCGGCGACGACGTCGTCGACATCATCGGGGTCGACTACTACGACATGAGCCCGCCGGCGCCCACCGAGAAGATCTGGGACGACCTGTGCGACAACCCGTCCGGCCTCTGCAACATCATCAAGGAGGCCCGGGCGCACGGGAAGAAGTTCTCGGTGCCCGAGTGGGGCGTGGTGAGCGCGGACGGCGGCGGTGGCGACAACGCCTTCTTCGTCGACAAGATGTACGCGACCTTTCGCGCGAACGCAGACGTGATGGCGTACGAGTCGTACTGGAACAATCACGAGGCCGACAACGTCCATTCGTCGCTGCTCGACCCGGTGCTGAACCCGAAGTCGGCGAAGCGCTACCAGCAGCTTTTCGGCGCCGGCTGACCGCCCGCGGCCGTGGTGCCGCCGCCGGGCGGCGGGGTCGTGTCGCCGCCGCCGAGATCCAGCGATGCGACCGGGTTCGTTCCCTGCGTGCCGCCCGCGCGTCCGTCGAGTGGCGGTGGGCGGTGTCCCGTTCTCCCCGGAAGCGACCCGCCGTGTCGACAGACACGTCCGAACGTTAACCTTCTCCCCATATATGCCAGCCCGGCAGTGGACGCGTCTTACTCCGACGCGCCCGCATCGCCGTTACCTAGCGGGAAAGTCGAGATCGACGTACTTGCTGCCCGTGCTGGTGTTCGCCGCCTGGACTTATCGGTCCGACTGGAGGGCTCGAACCATGGGGGAGCAGATCAACCGGCATCTCGGAAACGCCCGGCGGGTGACGAACGAGCTCGGCCTCGGCCCGGCGCTCAAGCTGGTCCGCCGAAACGTCATCCCCGCCGCGCGCCGCAACGCGGTGGACGACCGGAACCTTGCGCTCCTGCTGTCGTTCGTGCTGTCGACGGGCGACAACTGCATCGACGTCGGCGCGCACAAGGGTGACGTCCTGCGAACGATGGTGCACAACGCCCCGCGCGGTCAGCACATCGCCTTCGAGCCGATCCCGGACTTCTACGAGGACCTGCGGGCGGCGTTCCCGGCCGTCGACGTGCGCCGGGCCGCGCTGTCCGACGAGGCGGGCACCAGCTCGTTTGCGTACGTGCGCAGCCGGCCGGCGTACAGCGGGCTGCGGGAACGGCTCCCGGCGGGCACGGAGGACGTCGAACAGATCCAGGTCGACGTGGAGACCCTCGACGAGACCGTCCCCGCCGACTACGTGGTCTCCGTCCTCAAGATCGACGTCGAGGGCGGCGAGTACGGGGTCCTCAAGGGCGGCCTGAAGCTGCTGACCCGGTCGCGACCCCACGTCGTGTTCGAGTTCGGCTCGGCCGCCCGCGAGTACGGCACGACGCCCGACCAGATATACGACCTGCTGGACGGCGACGTCGGCCTGCGCATCTACGACATGAGCGGCGACGGCCCGTACACCCGGTCCCGGTTCCGCCAGATCTTCGAGAACGGCCGCCGGTTCAACTTCGTCGCCCACTCCTGACGTACCGCAGCCCCCGACTGATCGTCGGGACGTCGCCCACCTCGATCGGGGTCCCACAGGAGGCGGGCCGGCCGGTCGGCGGGGGCTTGCAGTGCGTTCGGTACGCTGGCGGCCATCCACCTATGCGCCAGGAGGTGCCGTGATGGACGGGGCGAACGGCCTCGCGGCCGGGGGTGATGGCCAGGCCGCCGGCACCGGCGGGCCCACCCGGTCGGCGGGCGCCTTCGTGAAGGAGGCGCCCGCCGACGGCGCGCTCAGCCGGGTGGCCGCGGTCGCCCGGCAGGGCGGGGCGGCGGTACGGCCGGCCGCGCTGCGTGAGGGGGCGCTGCTGCCGGCCCGCTCCGCCTACCGACGCGCGTGGATGCGCCGCGGCCGGGACATCACCCGGGCGATGTCGCGGGCCTCCTGCCTGGTGGTCGCGCCGCACCCCGACGACGAGACCCTCGGCTGCGGTGTCTCGATCATGCGCAAGCGGGAGACCGGCACCCAGGTCACCGTCGTCATCGTCAGCGACGGCGCGGCGGCGGAGCCGGCGTACCTTCCGGCCGCCGAGCTGGTGGCGCTGCGCAAGGATGAGGCGCGCCGGGCGGGGAGCCGCCTGGGGCTGCGGCCGGCCGACATTCGCTTCCTCGACGTCCCCGACACCAAGGTCGGGGAACACGTCGAGGAGGTCGCCGACCGGCTGGCGGATCTGATCCGCGAGCTGGAGCCGGAGCAGTTGCTCATCCCGACGTCCTGCGAGGGCCACCCCGACCACGACGCGACGAACGCCGCGGCGATCGAGGCCGTGAAGCGGGCCGGGTTCGGCGGCCAGGTGCTGGAGTACGGCGTCTGGCTGTGGACGCACTGGCCCTGGACCAAGGGCTACGGCACCGAGGGATACACGCCCCGGCGGATGCTGCGCGACCCGATGGACCGGGTCCGCGAGGTGCGCCCGCTGCTCGTCGGCGCGAAGGGCTACCGCTCCCGCCAGGCCTACGCGCTCGCCGCGCACGGCAGCCAGGTCAGCGGCCCGAGCCGGGGGGGCGGCACCCTGCCCAAGTCGCTGCTCGCGGCGACCCGCACCCCCTTCGAGCTTTACCTCGAAGCCGGCGCCCTGTCCCACCTGAACTTCACTCCCGCCGACTGACCCGCCGGCCCCGCCCGCCATGGTGTCGGCGGGGCTCGCCCGGTCGCGCCGAGCGTCGGTCCGACGCCGGCCTCGGTTCCGAGGCCGGCGTCAGGTCCTGGAGTCGGCGTCGGCGGCCGGGTCGTCGTGGCGGAAGCGGGCCACGGCCTCGAGGTAGACCTTCTCCCGATCCCGCGCGATCTGGAGCGGGTCGAGCCGCGCGGCGCCGGCCCGGCCGTTCGCACCCACGCTCTCGGCGAGGGACGGATCGGTGAGGTAGGGCGCGAGCGCCTCGGCGAGCGCCTTCGGGTCCTCCGGCGGGACGACGTCGCCCGCGCTCCACTCCCGCACGAACGGCGCGATGCCGGTCCGGCTGGTGGTGACGACGGGACGGCCGGCGGCCATGCCCTCGACCGCGGCGATGGAGAAGCTCTCGAACCGGCTCGGCACCGCCACCACGCGGGCCTGCCCGTAGACGTCGGCGAGCTCGCGCTGCCCGACGTGGCCGGTGAACACGACGGGGACGTTCAGCTCGTGCGCCCGCCGCTCCAGCCAGCGCCCGGTCGGCACGCCGTCGATGTGGCCGGACGAACTGCCGGCCAGGATCAGCTTCGCGTCGATGTTCCGGGCGGCGAGCACGGCGAGCGCGTCGAGCAGGACGTCCACGCCCTTGTTCGGCTCCAGCCGACCGACGGTGGCCACGACGGGGCCGGTGCGGCCCACGCTGGACACGTCAGCCCAGGGGCTCGCGTCGAACGGGTTGGGCACGATCGTCACGTCCTGGCGACGCAGCCAGCCGTAGGGGCGGACCGTGTCGACGAGCAGCTGCGACGGCGAGGTGACGACGGTGGCGCGGTCGGAGGTGATCCGGTCGAGCCGGTCGGCGATCTTGCCGCGGACGGACAGGTGCGGGCTGGCCAGGCGCAGCGTGAGCATCGTCGGCGCGTGCATGTGGACGACGACCGGGCAGGACCGGGTGACGACCTGCATCAGCGCCCGGGTCTCGCCGTCCTGCGTCTCGATCACGTCGGGGTGCAGGCCGGCCTGGCGCAGGTAGGCGGCGTAGGAGACGGTCAGGCTCAGCCGCAGCGAGATCGAGTCGCGCGGGTAGTTCGGACCGGTGAGGAAGCGGGCGTACTTGCCGAGGGCTCGGCTGATGGGAACGCGCAGCAGGGGGCGGCGGTGCACGTGGACGCCGTCGACCACCTCGTCGACGACCCGATGCCCCTGCGCGCAGATGACGTGAACGTCGTGACCGATCGAGGCGAGCGCGGACGCAAGCACAGCCGTGTAGATCCCAGCGCCGTCCCAGACGATCGGGGGATACTGCTCGCAGAGGAACGTAATGAGCAACTTTCGCTCACCGTCCACGTTCCGACGCTCCATGCGGTCGACCTCCACCGCCGCCGCCGTCGGCGGCCCTTCGTTGGACCACCGGTGAATCACCGCACACCTCGATTTCGGGACGCGTGGGCGCGCCAGCCCATCGATGATGCATGGGCCGGGCGCGCACCGTGCCGGTGGGCGAAGTCGGCAGCGTCACTCTACTGTTGTCCGACTTCAGGGACATCAGTAGCTCTTCTTGGCCGGCCGAAGGTGGATCTCGGTCACCTCGGCGCCGGGCGGCAGGCTTAGCACCCCCGTCACGACCTCCGCTACCTCTTGAGGCTGGACCAACAACTCCGGTGCGTAGGGCCGGCCCTCGCTGGCGAAGATGGCTTCCTGGCGCGGGGTCGCGGTGCGGCCGAGATGGATGCCGCATACCCGGATCCCGGCCGCGTTCACCTCCTGGCGGAGACTGTCCGTGATCGCCCGCATCGCGTGCTGCGTCGCGGCGAACTGCCCGGCGTTGGCCCCGGCCCGCACCCCCTGCGACGAGTTCACCACCACGATGTCGCCGCCGCCCGTCCGCAGCGCGGGCAGCAGCTCCTGGGTAAGCGCGTAGGGAGCCCGTACGTTCGCCGCGTACAGCGCGTCCAGGTCGTCGAGCGCGGCGTCGGCGTGCGGCCCGCTGGCGTAGCCGCCGGCGCTGTGCACCAGGATGTCCAGCCGCTTCCCGGCCAGCAGGCTGGCGGCCAGCGCGCGGCGGGCCTCGTCGTCGGTCAGGTCGACCTGGGCCGGGTTCAGCTGGCCGCCGCCGGCGCCGGTCGAGGCCACCCGGGCCGCGGCGCCCGGCAGCGCGTCCAGCCGGGTCTTGTCCCGGCCGACGGCGGTCACCACCGCCCCCTCGGCGGCCAGCCGCAGCGCGATCGCTCGGCCGACGCCGCTGGACGCCCCGGTGACCACCGCCACCCGACCGGCGAGCCGCCCACCCGGCGGGCGCTCCTGCCCGGCCGTCACGAGGCCCCCTCGAACACCAGGATGGCGTCCGAGCGCGGCGGGACCTCGTCGTACTCCAGGCACAGGTTCTCTGGCAGCCGGGCGAGGTCGGTCCCGCGCAGGTAGTCGCGCATGGTGGTGCCGGTGCAGGCCGAGTCGGCGTTCGGCGCGCCGATGTGGCCGACGACGTCGTCGTGGTGCACGGTCCGGAAGTCGATGCTGAACCTGGTCCGGCCGGAGGTGTTCGGGACGGAGGAGTGCAGCTGCTGCGCGGAGAAGATGAGCATTCCGCCGGACGGGGCGATGACCCGGGTCTGCGGGAAGAGTTCGACCTCCTCCCGCGGCTTCGGCTGGACGCGGGTGTCGCTCTTGATGTGCTGCGCGGCCGAAGCCCGGTTGGTCGCGTTCCATTCGTAGTAGTTGTACGTGGCGGACGTGTTCTCGACCGGCTTGCTGAAGTATTTCGGGTGGAAAGCCAGGCCGTTGTCCGGGACGATGTCGAATACCGGGAACCACCAGTTCAGCTGGCAGAACGGCGCCGAGTACCAGGTGTCCCGGTGCGGGTGGAAGGCGTAGGCGATGCCCGAGGTGAGGTAGTCGTCGCTGGTCGACGTGCGCAGCCGAGGGACGTCGAAGTAGGTCTTGTCCGGGTCTGCGCCGTGCTCGGCGAGGATGTCCCGGATCAGCTCTTTGCAGCGCGGGTGGTGGATGAACCGGGGCTTGAGGTCTGCCAGCAACGCCGCGTAGTCCTCGACGGGCATGTGGTGCTGCGCCGTCTCCGGGTCGAGGTCGCCGAACGCCTCGCGCACCAGGTCGCGGGTGAACTCGACGAAGGCCCGCGTCGACGGCTTCGGGCCGTAGACGAACAGGTCGCCCGCGTAGAGCTGGGTGCGCCGCGCCTCGTCGGACAACCCGGACTCGACCATTACCGTGCTCATGAGACTTCCCCTCAGTGCCAAGCCGAGGGAGCGCCGTCGGCGACCGGCACGCGCCGGCCCCCGGGAACTCCCGCGACGTCGATGGTCGAGCCCCGCCCCTCCGGAGACCCGGTCCAGCCGGTGGCCGGGTCGGCCCCGGCGCCGAGCAACCGCCGGGCCATCGCTAGCTCCGCCGGCGTGGTTACGTGCACGTTCGCCGGCTCGCCCGGCACGACGACGACGACAGCGCCGCGCGCGGCGACCATCGCGGAGTCCTCGACGGCCTCGGTCGCCTCGGCGTGCGCCGCGCGCAGCAGGTCCGCGCGGAACGCGTGCGGCGTCTGCACCAGCCGGTGGGTCTCGCGCGGCAGCGAGCGCCCGGCCACCAGCGTCGGCTCGCCGGGGTGCTCGCCCCGGTCTGCATCGGCACCGGTGACGGCACCGGCCTGACGGCGCGACGGCTCGCCGGGGCCGACCTCCTTGACGACCTCGGTGAGCGGGAGCCCCGGGACGGCCGCGTCCGCGCCGCCGCGCACCGTGTCCACGACCAGCCGGTACAGGCCGGTGCTGGCGAGCGGGTGGGCCGCGTCGGTGATGACGATGACGCCCGCGTCGGCCGGCACGGCCGCGAGGCCCGCCCGCACCGACTCGGCCCGGGTGTCGCCACCGGTGGTCACCACCACCTCGGGCCACCCCGGCGTCGGCTCCGGCCGCCAGCGGTCCAGCAGCGCCGCCGGCAGCACGACCACGACGCCGTCGCTGACCGGGCCGGTGGCCAGCACCGGATGCTCCAGCAGCGGCCGGCCGCCGAGGTCGAAGAACTGCTTCGGCCCGCCGAAGCGGGTGCCGCCCGCCGCCGCCGCCGCCGCCGTCCAGACCGGCCCCGCCGCCGCGTCCCCGCTCATCCGACACCGTCGGGCGCAGCCGGGGCGGCGGCGCCGTCCGCGCGGACCAGCAGGCCCACCCCGGCCAGCGCGTCCACCGCGGCGGTGACCGCGTCGAAGTCGATGCCCGCGCGGGTGGTGATGTCGAGCAGGTCGTGCGCGCCGTCGGCGAGGTTGAGGACCCAGAGCAGGCCCATCTCGACCGCCTGCCGGTTCATCGTCGCGCCGATCGCCCGGTACAGCCCGCGCCGACCGAGCTGCGGCTCGCCGTAGGGGCTGATGTTGCGCCAGAACGCGTTCCGCTCGCAGATCTCGATGATTCGGGTGAGCAGGCCGAACGAGTCGGTGAGGCTCTCGCGACTGACGAAGTCGGGGTTGTCGGCCGAGGTGTGGTACTCGGGGTACTCGCCGTGCTGCCCGCGCCCGAACCGGCCGACGGGCAGGTCGAAGCCGGGGGAGCAGAACTGCCGCTCGTCGTAGCCGTACGGCGAGAAGTCGACCACCCGGTGCGGCCGCCCGGTCTCGGTGAGCGCGAGGGCGGCGGCCCGATCGACGACGGCGTCGCCGCGCCGGCTGCGCTTGTACGTGGGCTGCGAGCGGTCGCCGAGGCCGGTCAGTACCAGCCCGTGCCGGATCCGGCCGACGACGTCCGGGTTCTGGGCTAGCCAGGTGATCGAGCCGATCGTCCCCGGGATGAACAGCAGCCGGAACGTGTGCCGCCGCGTCGGCAGGGCCGCCAGGTGCTGGGCGAGCTCCGTGAGGATCGCGATGCCGGACCCGTTGTCGTTCGCCGTCGCCGGGTGGCAGGTGTGCGTCGTGATCAGGAACTCGGCCGGCTCCTCGCCCGCCGGGGCCGGCTCGGTGGCCGGCAGGACGATCTCGGCGTAGGTGAGCGAGCCGTCGGTGAGGGAGGTGTCGATGACCACCTCGTACTCGCCGTCCGGCAGCGCGCGCAACGCCGTGTCCGTCAGGCAGAAGCCCCAGTTCTCGTTCCAGTACGACGTCCGGTAGGGTATCCAGTCCGGCCGGTCCGGCATGGAGAACAGATGCGGGCGCAGCTCGTCCAGGCTCAGCCGGGCGCGGGTGGGGACGCTGTAGCCCAGCAGGTGCAGCGGGTGGTCGGCGACGTCGACCACCCGTGAGCCGTCCGGGCCGATCAGGTACGCGGCCCGGACGTTCCACTCCAGCGGCACCGTCCAGTCGAGCACCGGCGTGCCCGACGGCACCTCGTGGATCTCGAACGGGACCGCGGCGCCCGACCGGCCCTCGGCGAGGGCCTTGTGAACGAGGTCAAGGGTGGCGCGGACGCCGTCGCCGGTGATGCTGCGGACCGGCGCCGCGCAGAGCGCGGCGACCAGCCCGTGCAGCCGGTCGCCGAGCGACGCGTCCTGGGTTTCTGGAGTACTCACGGTGACGGGCGGACTCAGTCGGACCAGACGCGCCACGGAGCGGCGCCCGCGTCCCAGAGCTGGTTGAGCTCGGTCCAGTCGCGGAAGGTGTCCATGCCCATCCAGAACCCGTCGTGCGGGTACAGCGTGAGCTGCCGGTCGCGCGCGAGCTGCTGCAGCGGGTAGCGCTCCAGCATGAGCGACGGGTCGTCGTCGACGTACTTGTCGGCGAAGGCGCGCTCGAAGACGAAGTAGCCACCGCTGACCCAGCCGGTCTGCGGGGGCTTCTCGGCGAACAGGGACACGCCGTCGCCTTCGGTTTCCAGCTCGCCGTACCGGCTGGACGGGCGGACGCCGGTCACCGTGCCCATCCGGCCGCCCTGGATGTGCGCGTCGAACAGCGCCGCGACGTCGATCGAGCCGACACCGTCGCCATAGGTCAGCAGGAAGCGCGGGCCGGTGAGGTACTCCCGGATGCGGCCCAGCCGGGCGCCGGTACCGCTCAGCAGCCCGGTCTCCGCGAACGTGACCTCCCAGTCCTCATCGCCTTCGGCGTTGTGGAACGTGGGGGTGTGGTCGTCGGAGAGCGTGAGCGTGAAGTCGGCGACCTGCTCGCGGTAGTTCAGGAAGTAGTTCTTGATGGCGTCGCTCTTGTACCCGAGGCACAGGATGAAACGACGGAAGCCGTAGTGCCCGTAGGTCTTCATGATGTGCCAGAGGATCGGCTTGCCGCCGATGTCGACCAGCGGCTTGGGCAGCTTCTCGCTGGCCTCGCGCAGCCGGGTCCCCATCCCACCGCAGAGGATGACGACCGGGATGTCCGCGGCGCCGGGAACGAGGCGGGCCGGCGTGTCCGCCGAGCTCGAGGATGTCACGGCTGTCTGTCTCCCAGGGTCGGACCCGGGCGTGCTCCCGGGCGTTGGGGTCTGCCGGCGTGCGGGCGGCCGGGGCAACGCCGTGTGACCACCGCCGAGGTGGTCCCTGCCCTGGTCCGTCAACGCCGAGACAGCCGGAGCCGCCGGCGGGGACCAGGGGCCGTCCCTTCGCAGGGAGCGTGGGTCCTGGCCCGTCCGGAAGATTCGCCGCCCCTCCCGCGGTGACGTCCAGGACGCTGCCGGAGTAACCGTACCGTACTGAACTTCTCGGCCCGCGCAGGCTGGGTTGGCCGCCCACGGACCGTCTACCGGGGCTTTTCGAGGCGGCCCGGATCCGGCGTGCTGGCGGCCGCGGGCGCCCGGCCCGGCAGCCGAGGGGCTCCTGTCTCGCCGGCCGAAACGCAGCCGTCCTGGCGGCCGGGGGCGGTTGTCGCACCCGGCCGGGAGGCGCCCGGCCGGGCGCGCGGCCCGGCCCACCGTGACGGGTCCGTGGGCCGGGCCGGCGGGGTGTCCGAGGCCACGCAGGCGCGGTGCTCGCGGTCACAGAGTGCTCGTGCGACAGCGGCGCGTACCGTCGGACCGGCTTGGCGCACGTCCGCTCGCGGCTGCCCGTGAGCAGGTGATATGTCTCTGGGGCCCGCCCCTCGGCCCCGCGTGGGCACCGGCCGGCAACCACAGGCCCGCGGCAGGCGTCTTCTTCTTGTCGTCTCGTTTTCATGCCGTTCTCGTCCGCCCGGCCGGGCGCGGGCGGTCACCGTACCTGGCCCCGAGCCGGCGAGTGGATCGCCTCTGGGCCGCCTGACCCCGCTCGGTCACCGAGGGGGCGCGGCCGGTGGCCGTAGTAGGTTTCGGTACCTTTCGGGCGCTGCCTGACCAGTTGTCACCCGGTCTGCGCGGCACTGCACGGCGACGGAGGTGAATGTCTGTGGCCCGCCGTGGTGGATCGACGCGCGACCATGCTCGCGAGGAGCTCCGCTATTACGGCGACGAGGCCCGCGCCTGGTACGACTGGCTGGTCGAGCGCTCCGGCGGCCCGGCGAAGTTCAAGAGCCACGTGCTGCCGGTGATCGCGACGGTGCTGGTGGTCGTCCTGGGCCTGACGGCCTGGGTCATGACCCCCAAGCCCGGCCACGACGATGACGGCGAGCTCGTGGCCGCCGCCCAGCCGACCGCCACGCCCACCGGACCCGTGATGATGACGCCGGCCTCACCGGTGGCCGCGGCCACCGGTCCGGCCGCCCGGCCGCGTGCCCAGCCCGCGCGCACCACCGGGCCGTGGCCGACCGGCATCTCGGCCGGCAACGTCAGCCAGACGAACGCCTTCGCGAACTACCGCGGCCGGGCCAACGACGTGGTGGTCATGTTCACCGATCCGACCAGCTGGGGTGCCCTCACCGGGCCGTGGATCGGCGACAGCGTCAATCACTTCAGCCAGTTCCCCGGCACCTGGGTCGTCTCGGTGCCGATGTTTCCGCAGCCGCCCGGCGGCACCGATCTCGACGCCTACAGCCGGCAGCACCTCGCGGCCTGCGCCTCGGGGGCCTACAACAACTACTTCCGCCAGTTCGGCAGCTGGCTCGTCCGGCAGGGCCGCGGCGACTCGTTCGTCCGCATCGGCTGGGAGTTCAACGGCAAGTGGTTCGCCTGGATGGCCTCCGACACCCAGCAATGGGTCCAGTGTTTCCGGCACGAGGCCCAGGCAGTGATCGCGGTGGCGCCCAAGGTGCGCATCGACTGGACGCTGAACGCCCGCACCGCGCTGCCGAACGGCGGCGACCCGTTCGCCGCCTACCCGGGCGACGACGTCGTCGACGTCATCGGGGTCGACACCTACGACCAGTACCCGCCGAGCCACGACCTGGCCTCGTTCAACGCCAAGTGCGAGGACGGTCCCACGCTGCCCGGACTCTGCTACGTGATCAATTTCGCGCAGCTGCACAACAAGCTGTTCTCGGTGCCGGAATGGGGTCTGGTGGGCACGGACACCGCGGCGGGCGGCGTGGGCCAGGCCGGCGGCGACAACCCCTTCTACATCCAGCAGATGGCCCGGGTCTTCCGCCAGTACCGGGGCCTGCTGGCGTACGAGGCCTACTTCAACAACAGCCAGGAGAACAACGTCAGGAACTCGCTGACCAACCCGGTGCTGCTGCCCGACGGCTCGGCGACCTACCGCTCGCTCTGGTCTGCGACGCAGTAAAGCGGCGCCGCCGGCGGACGAGGCTAGCCGCGCCGTGACCGGTCGGCGTCGTCGTGCAGCCCGGTGACGAAGGCCTCCGCCACGCCGACCTGCTCGCGCAGCGCGGCCAGCTTCTGCTCGGCGAGCACCACCCACGTCCGCAGCCGCTCCTCCAGCGCGGCCTGCGCGTCGAGGGTGATCCCCGGCCGCCCTAGCTCGTCGCGCAGAGTGAGTAGTGATCGCATCTCCTCGAGCGAGAAGCCGAGGGGCTTCATCATCTTGATCAGGAAAAGCCGGTCGACCGCATCATCGTCGTAGAGCCGGAAGCCGCCCGTGGTGCGGTCGACCGGCATCAGGAGGCCGGCCTCCTCGTAGTAACGGACCGTGCGCAAGGACAGCTCGACCCGCTCGGCGACGTCCCCGATCTGGTAGAGGTCGGCGCGGCCGGCTCTTGGCGTGGACTGGCCACGGCGCGTTGAGGACAACTCTACCCTTACGTCAAGTGAGACTGACAGGTCCCTGAGGGGAATGCCAGCTGCTGGCAGATGACTGTACGTCGCGTCGACTCTCCGGCCCACCCGCCAGTTCGGCGGGCTCCCGTACCCTGACCATGGGAGCCGCTCCTTTCCCGAGAGGCCCGCGGCCAGCCGGTGCCGGGCCGGGAGATCCGCCGCCCCGCCGGCAGAAGTAATGGCCGGCCGGTGTTGTAGTCCGACGGTGATGTAGTCCAGACCGTGCGCCCTGAGCGCACACCGACGTCCAGATCCGGCGGTCGCGCCGGACGCGGAAGAGGCCGGGACGGATTCGATGACCCTCGCGCCGTTGCTCGACGCTCTCGCCGCCCGGCCGGGCGGCGAGCCGGCGCTGCTGCGTGTCCAGGACGCCGTCGCGGCCGCCGGCGGCCCCGGCGGCCCGGTGGTGCCGGTTGATCTCTCCGGCCCGCCGGGGCTGCGCCCGTTCGCCGTCGCCGCCCTGGCCCGCGCCGGGCGCCAGGTGCTCGCCGTCACCGCCACCGGTCGGGAGGCGGAGGACCTCGCCGACGCGCTGGGCAGCGTGCTCGGGCCGCGGGCCGTCGCGGTGTACCCGAGCTGGGAGACGCTGCCGCACGAGCGGCTCTCGCCGCGCGCCGACACGGTCGGTCGGCGCCTGGCCGTGCTGCGCCGCCTCGCGCACCCCGCCGAAGCGGGCGGCCCGCTGTCCGTCGTCGTCGCCCCGGTGCGGGCCGTGCTGCAGCCGCAGGTTGCCCGCCTCGGTGACCTCGAGCCGGTGCTGCTGCGCCGCGGGGACACCGCCGACCTCGGCGCGATCGTCGAGCGGCTCGTCCAGGTCGCCTACCACCGCGTCGACCTGGTCGAGCGGCGCGGCGAGATCGCCGTGCGCGGCGGCATCCTGGACGTCTTCCCGCCGACCGAGGAGCACCCGCTGCGGGTCGAGTTCTTCGGCGACGAGATCGAGGACATCCGGCCGTTCTCGGTGTCCGACCAGCGCGCGCTCGACGTCGACAAGGCCGCCGAGGGGGGCACCGGCGGCGCCGACGCCGGCGGCCACACCCTGTTCGCGCCGCCGTGCCGGGAGCTGCTGCTCACCGACGACGTCCGCGCCCGCGCGGCCCGGCTGGCCGGCGAGCACCCGGACCTCGTCGAGATCCTCGACAAGATCGCCGCCGGCGTGCCGGCGGAGGGGATGGAGGCGCTCGCCCCGGTCCTCGTCGACGACCTGGCGCTGCTGTTCGACGAGCTGCCCGCCGGCACCCAGATCCTGTTGTGTGATCCCGAGCGCGTCCGTGCCAGGGCCGCCGAGCTCGTCCGCACCAGCCAGGAGTTCCTCGCCGCCTCCTGGAGCTCGGCGGCGCTCGGCTCGGACACTCCCATCGACCTCGGCTCGGCGGCGTACCGGTCGCTCGCCGACGTGCGGGCCCGCGCCGGCGAGCTGGACCTGCCGTGGTGGTCGGTCAGCCCGTTCGGCACCGTCGACGCCGTCGAGGCGGAACGTGACCGCGCCGCCGCGCCGGGCCTCGACGGCTACGAGATTCCCGACGACGCCGTGGCGACCAGCCTGCGCGCCGCGCCGTCCTACCACGGCGACACCGCCCGGCTGCTCGCCGATGTCAAGGGCTGGCTGAACGACTCGTGGCGCGTCCTGCTGGTCACCGCTGGCCATGGCCCGGCGCAGCGCCTCGCCGAGCTGCTGCGCGAGGCTGATCTCGGCGCCCGCGTCGCCGACGACGCCGCGCTCGTGCCGTCGGTCGTGACCGTCACCCAGGGCCAGCTGACGACGGGTTTCACCAGCGACCTGCTGCGCCTGGCGGTGCTGACCGAGGCCGACCTGGCGGGCGCCCGGGGCGTCACCACCAGGGACATGCGCCGGATGCCGAGCCGGCGGCGCAAGGGCATCGACCCGATGGCGCTGGCCGCGGGCGACCACGTCGTCCACGACGCGCACGGCGTCGGGCGCTACGTCGAGATGGTCACTCGGACCGTCGCCGGCGCGAAGCGCGAGTACCTGGTGCTGGAGTACGCCAAGGGCGACCGGCTGTACGTCCCGACCGACCAGCTGGAGCAGATCACCAGGTATGTCGGCGGCGAGGGCCCGTCGCTCGACCGGATCGGCGGCGCCGACTGGGCGAAGCGCAAGAGCCGGGCGCGCAAGGCGGTCAAGGAGATCGCCGGCGAGCTGATCCGGCTCTACAGCGCCCGGATGGCGGCGCCCGGCTACGCGTTCGCGGCCGACAACCCGTGGCAGCGCGAGCTGGAGGACGCCTTCCCGTTCCGGGAGACGCCCGACCAGCTCTCCGCGATCGACGAGGTCAAGCGGGACATGGAGCGCCCGGTCCCGATGGACCGGGTCATCTGCGGCGACGTCGGTTACGGCAAGACCGAGATCGCCGTGCGGGCCGCGTTCAAGGCCGTGCAGGACGGCAAGCAGGTCGCCGTGCTCGTCCCGACGACGCTGCTCGTCCAGCAGCACTTCCAGACGTTCTCCGAGCGCTACGCCGCCTTCCCCGTGATCGTGAAGGCGATGAGCCGGTTCAACTCGGCCGCCGAGCAGAAGGCCGCGATCGCCGGCATGGCGGACGGCTCCGTCGACGTCGTCATCGGCACCCATCGGCTGCTGTCGAGCGAGACCACGTTCAAGGACCTGGGGCTCGTCATCGTCGACGAGGAGCAGCGGTTCGGCGTCGAGCACAAGGAGCACCTGAAGAAGATGCGGACGGCGGTGGACGTGCTGACGATGAGCGCCACCCCGATCCCGCGGACGCTCGAGATGTCGATCACCGGCATCCGGGAGCTGTCGACGATCGACACCCCGCCCGAGGAACGCCACCCGGTGCTCACCTCCGTCGGCGCCTACGACGACCGGCAGGTCGCCGCGGCCATCCGGCGTGAGCTGCTGCGCGAGGGCCAGGTCTTCTACATCCACAACCGGGTCGAGTCGATCGACCGGGCAGCCGCGCGGCTGCGCGAGCTCGTCCCCGAGGCGCGGATCGCGACCGCGCACGGCCAGCTGTCCGAGGACGTGCTGGAGAAGGCGATGGTCGCCTTCTGGGAGAAGAAGTACGACGTCCTGGTCTGCACGACGATCGTCGAGTCCGGCCTGGACATCTCCAACGCGAACACCCTCATCGTCGAACGGGCCGACGTCTTCGGCCTGTCCCAGCTGCACCAGCTGCGCGGCCGGGTCGGGCGTGGGCGCGAGCGGGCGTACGCCTACTTCCTCTACCCGCCGGACCGGCCGCTGACCGAGACGGCGCACGACCGGCTCGCGACCATCGCGCTGAACACCGACCTCGGCGCCGGTATGGCGGTCGCGATGAAGGACCTGGAGATCCGCGGCGCCGGCAACCTGCTCGGCGGCGAGCAGTCCGGGCACATCGCCGCCATCGGCTTCGACCTGTACGTGCGGATGGTCGGCGAGGCCGTCGCGGACTACAAGGGCCAGCCGCCCGAGCAGCTGGCGGACGTCAAGGTCGAGCTGCCGGTCGACGCGAGCCTGCCGCACGACTACGTCGGCAGCGAGCGGCTACGCCTCGACGCCTACCGCCGGCTCGCCGCGGCGGTGAGCGACGCCGACCTGGCCGAGGTCCGCGCGGAGCTCGTCGACCGGTTCGGCCCGCCGCCGGAGCCGGTCGAGAACCTGCTCGCCGTCGCCGCGCTGCGGGTGCTCGCCCGCGGCTACGGCCTGGCGGAGATAACGCTGGCGGGCAAGCAGATCCGATTCGGCCCGCTGGAGCTGCGGGAGAGCCAGACGCTGCGGCTGCAGCGGCTGTACCGGGGCGCCGTGGTGAAGCCGGCGGCCAGGACGGTCCTGGTGCCCGCTCCGTCCCTGACCGGCCGGATCGGCTCGCCGCCGCTGCGCGACAAGGCGCTGCTCGCCTGGGCCGCCGACCTGCTCGCCGCGGTCGTCGGCGACTCGATCTCCACGGCGGCCGACGTCGCCGGCCGGCCTTGAGGGCGGATGGTGTGGCGTTGGGCAGGCCCGACTGCATTGCGGGGCGCGCGGAAGCTAACGTTGCGTCCGTGAAGTCACCACGTCTGCTCGGCGCCGCGCTCGCGCTGGCCGCGGTCGCCATGACCGCCTGCACGAGCCACGCCGGCGCCGCCGCGCAGGTGGACAACCAGAAGATCGACACGTCGACCGTGAGCGCCATCGCGGACCGCGGCATGGCTGCCTACGCGACCTACCGTGCCGCGCATCCCGACGTGGTCGCGCAGCGCGAGGCGCAGCAGGGGCCGGTCACCCGCGACCTCGTGCAGCGCCGCGCTCTCAACAGCCTCATCCGCATCAGGCTGGACGAGGCGGAGGCGCGCAAGCTCGGGATCACGCTGCGCCCGCAGGACTTCGACGCCTACTACCAGGCGCTCGCGGTGACCCAGGCCGGCAGCGTCCCGGCGTTCGAGCAGGCCGTCGCGGTGCTCGGCTTCTCGCCGCAGGACGTCCGGACCCAGGTTCACGTCGACGCGCTCGAGTCCAAGATCGCTGACAAGCTCTCGCCCGACCTGGTCGGCACCGACGCGCAGGCGAAGTCGGCCTATGACGGCCTGCTCGCCCAGTTCGGCGTCAAGTCCCTGCCGCTGACCTACGAGCAGCTGCGGCCCTTCCTCGCCCGCGACATCGTGATGGGCACCGCCCGGACGGACAAGATCACGCCGGAGCTGGTCAAGCTGTCCCGCCAGGTCGGGGTGTCGGTGAGCCCCCGCTTCGGGGCGTGGAGCGTCGACGACCTGCAGGTGCTGCCGCAGACCGGCTCCATCGCGACCACGGCGACGCCGACCCCGCAGCTCAACCTGTCGTGACCGGAGCCGGCCCGGCCCGGGTCACGCTGCTCGCGACCAGCGCCAGGGTCGCGCCGGGGCTGCTCACCGCCGACGCCTGGGACCTGGTCCGCCGGGTCCCCGTGCGCTGCGCCGACCCGGCTCACCCGCTGCTCGCGCCGCTGCGCGCCGCCGGGGTCGAGCCCGAGGTGCTCGATCTCGCGCCGGCCGACGACGCGGCGGCGTCCGCCCTGCTGACCCGGCTGCACGAGGAGGCCGGTGAGGCCGGCGCGGCGGACGTCGTCTGGCTGCTGGACCCGGACGGCGGCTGGCCTGGCCCGCGGGCCGCGCTCGACGCCGGGCTGCGCGCGACGGCGGCCGAGCTTGGCCCCGGCGGGCCCGTGCGCCTCGTCGCCGGCACCCACGACCTGCCCGGCGCCGGCCTGCTCGACGCGGTCGCCGTCATGGACCGGCTGCGCTCGCCCGGCGGCTGCCCCTGGGACGCCGAGCAGACGCATGCCTCGCTCGCGCCGTTCCTGCTGGAGGAGGCGTACGAGGCCTACCAGGCGATCGAGGACGCCGATCCGCGTGAGCTGCGGGAGGAACTCGGCGACGTGCTGATGCAGGTCGTGTTCCACGCCCGGGTCGCCGCGGAGGCGGCCGGCGGGGACGTGGACGCGGGCGGGAGCCGGTTCGACGTGGACCAGGTCGCCGCCGTGCTCGTCGACAAGCTCGTGCGCCGCCACCCGCACGTGTTCGGCGACGTCGACGTCGCCGACGCGGACGAGGTGGTCACCAACTGGGACGCCATCAAGACCGCCGAGAAGGGCCGGCGGTCGGTCACCGAGGGCGTGCCGCTGACCCAGCCGGCGCTGGCGCTCGCCGCGAAGCTGCAGCAGCGCGCCCGCAAGATCGGCATTCCGGCCGACCTCGTCCTGCCGGCGGCGCCCTGGGTCGAGATCGGGGCCGCGGCTGTCGACGACGTGGCGTCCGAGGGCCCGCCGATGGCGGACGGCCCCGGCCTCGCCGCCGAGGCGATCGCCGCGATCGCGGCCGAACCCGACCTGGACGAGAGCGGCGTCGGCGACCTGCTGTTCGCCGCCGTCGCGCTGGCCGCCGCGGCCGGCGTCGACCCGGAGGCCGCCCTGCGCAGCCGGGCGCGGGCCTTCCGGGATGCCGTGGCCGCGGCCGAGGAGTCCACCCTCGCCGACGCGGTGGACCCGGCGACGCAGGCCCCGGCCGGTTGGCGGGAACGGTGGCCGACACCCGCCTCCTGATCGGCTTTGATGCGCGATTGGGTGGGTGGTGGGTGGTTCCGGTGACATTGGCGTGGTCGTAGCCTCTGAGCATGGAGACGACGACGCCCCGCCATGCGCTCGCCGAGATCCGCGCCCTCGCCGCCCGGCGCAACGCCCCGCTACTGCTCGAGCTCGACCTCGCCGCCGACCCGATCGAGGGCGTCGTCGACGACCCGCTCGCCGCCTGGCGTGGCCGACACCGCCAGACGCTGCGCGAGATTGTCGACGGGCTGCGCCGCGCCGCGCTCGACCCGCGGACCCGGGTGCTCGTCGCGCACGTCGCGAGCTGCGGGATGCCGCTGTCCCGGGCCCAGGAGATCCGGGACGCGGTCGCCGAGTTCCGGGCCGCCGGGAAGTTCGCCATCGCCTACGCCGACACCTTCGGCGAGTTCGGCGGCGGCACCGTCCCGTACTACCTGGCCTGCGCCTTCGACCAGATCTGGCTCGCCCCGCCCGGCGACCTCGGGCTCACCGGCGTCGCCAGCCACACCCCGTTCCTGCGCGACGCGCTCGACCGCCTCGGCGTGACAACCGAGCTGGGCGCGCGGCACGAGTACAAGAACGCGGTCAACACGTTCATCGAACGCGGCTTCACCCCCGCCCACCTGGAGGCGACCACTCGCGTCGTCGAGTCGTGCGCCGACGAGATCATCGCGGGCATCGTCGCCGGCCGGCGGCTGCCCTCGGACCGGGTTCGCACGCTGGTCGACGCGGGACCGCTGTCCGCCCGGATGGCGCTCGGCGCCGGGCTGGTCGACCGGCTCGGCTACCGCGACGAGGTGTACGCGGCGGCCCGGGTCCGCGCGGGTGCCGACGACCCGACGGCCGAGCCGCCGCCCGCGTCCCCGTCCCCGTCCGCGTCCCCGGCCCCGCCGCGCGCCGCCGAGGTGCCGGCGCCGGACCGGGACCTGTCAGGCCAGCGGTCGCCTGCTGCCGCACCGCCGGCACCGGCCACGCCGCCGGCCGCCGCGACCACCGAACCCGCCGAGGGCGGGAGCGCCGGCGGTAACCCCGGTGACGTCACGGCTGTGGCCGGCTCCGCCGCAGCGGGCTCCGAGGGTGGCGCTACGCCCCTCGGAGGGCCGGCCGACGACCCGGCGTCGGCGCCGGCCGCGGACCCGTTCTCGGTCGTCGCGGCGGCGTTCCCGTCGGCGGCGCCGGCCGCTGGCGGGATCGGCGCGGCCAGTGCGGGCGGCGCGGCCGGTGCGGGCGGTGCCGCCGGCGCGGGCGACACCGTGGTCGAGTCGACCACGGTCGCCGGCGACCACGCCGCGGCCGGCGGCGCCGGCGAGACCGTCGCGGTGGCCGCCGGCGACGAGGCCGCGCGGTCCGCCGGCGCGGCGGGCGGCGGCTCGCCCGCGGGCGAGCCGGAGACGGGCCGGCCGGCGGCGGCCGAGGCGGAGCGTGCCGACGGCCCGGGCTCCGTCCTGATGTACCTGGGCGCCTATCGCCGGTCGGCGACGCGCCGGGAGTCCTCGCCGCCGCGCCGGGTGGCCCGGCACCTGGCCGCGGTCGGCGCCCGGGTCGGCGCGCAGCGGGGGGAATGGTCGACGCCGGCCGCCGACGCGGCGCCCGGCCTCGACCCCGAGGTCGCCGTCGCGCCGGTCCTCGACCCGGCCCGGTCGGTCGTCGCGCTCATCCACGGCACCGGCCCGGTGGTGCTGCGCCGCGGCGGCACGCCCGTCGGCGGCCCCATGCTCGCGGCCGACGCCGTGTGCGCCGCGTTCCGGGCCGCGGCCAAGGACCCGGAGGTGGCCGCGGCCGTCTTCCGGGTCGACAGCCCCGGCGGCTCCTACGTGGCCTCCGACCTGGTGCGCCGGGAGGTGGAGCGCTTCCGGGCCACCGGCCGCCCGGTGATCGTCTCGATGGGATCGGTCGCCGCGTCCGGCGGGTACTTCGTCTCGCTGGCCGCCGACACGATCGTCGCCAGCCCGTCGACGTTGACCGGCTCGATCGGGGTCTACGGCGGCAAGCAGGTGATCAGCGGCCTGCTCGACAAGATCGGCGTCGCGATCGGCGAGGTAGCCCAGGGCGAGCACGCACTGATGATGTCGGCCCGCCGCCCGTTCAGCGTCGGCGAGCGGGCCAAGCTGGAGGAGTTCCTCGACCGCGTCTACGCCGACTTCGTGGGCAAGGTCGCGACGTCCCGGGCTATGTCGCTGGAACAGGCGCACGAGCTGGCGCGCGGCCGGGTCTGGACCGGGGCCGACGCGCACGCGCGCGGGCTGGTCGACGAGCTCGGCGGGCTGGAACGCGCGCTGCGCCTGGCCTGGGCGGCGACCGGCCTGCCGGGCGCGCGGCCGGAGCGGGTACGGCTGGTGCCGCGGCGGACGCTGGTCGACCGGGTCCGCCCGGCCCGTTCCAGCGAGGACCAGGCGGCCGCGGCCCGGGTCGCGGCCGGCCCCGGCGGTGGCGCCGGCCTGTCCGTCGGCAGCGCCGCCGCCCTGCTCGGCGGGCTCGCCGGCCGGCCGCCGGCGGCCGGCGTCGGCGCGGACGTGCTGGCCGGCGCGTGGGCGGCGCTCGCCGGTGTGCTGACCGGTGACCACGCCGGCGGCTGGGGACCGCTCGCCGGCCTGGCCGCGGCCGCCGGGCTGCCCGCGGGCGGCCCGCTGCTCATGCCCCCGATCGGGCCGGTCGGCTGAGAACTTCCCGGGCCTGCGGCCAGCCCGTGGCCGCGATGTCCTGTGGTGTTCGGCGTGTGGCCGGCCCCGGCGGGTCCGGGCGGCGGTAGTCTCACCCCGGCCGGATTCGTCCGGACCTCGTAGCTTGTCCCGCTGTCCGGCACACCTCCCGCCCGCCGTCCTTCGGGCCGGCGGACCGCCCGGTAGCCGTCGACGTCGGGCCGGGGACGCCGGTCCGGCCGCCCTGCCACCGGGGTTCGCGCCCACCTGTGACTCTCGACCGTGATCAATGGAGGATCGGTGCCGTCCATCGAGGATGTAGCTGCCCGCGAGATATTGGACTCGCGAGGCAACCCCACCGTCGAGGTCGAGGTCCTGCTCGACGACGGCACGGAGGCCACCGCCGCGGTGCCCAGCGGGGCCAGCACCGGCGCGTTCGAGGCGGTGGAGCTGCGCGACGGAGACGACCGCTACGGCGGCAAGGGCGTGACCAAGGCCATCGGCGCGGTCATCGACCGGATCGGTCCGGCCCTGATCGAGCTCGGCCTCGACGCCACCGACCAGCGGCTGATCGACGCCAACCTGATCGACCTCGACGGCACCCCGGACAAGTCCGGCCTGGGCGCCAACGCGATCCTCGGCGTGAGCCTCGCGGTCGCGAAGGCCGCCGCCGCGTCTCGCGGCCTGCCACTGTTCCGCTACGTCGGCGGCCCGAACGCCCACCTGCTGCCGGTGCCGATGATGAACATCCTCAACGGCGGCGCGCACGCGGACACCAACGTCGACATCCAGGAGTTCATGGTCGCGCCGATCGGCGCGAGCACCTTCGCCGAGGCGCTGCGCTGGGGCACCGAGGTCTACCACTCGCTCAAGAGCGTGCTGAAGGGCCGCGGCCTGGGCACCGGCGTCGGCGACGAGGGTGGCTTCGCCCCGAGCCTGCCGACGAACCGCGAGGCGCTCGACCTGATCGTCGAGGCCATCCAGAAGGCCGGCTTCTCGGTCGGCGACGACATCGCGCTCGCCCTCGACGTCGCCAGCACCGAGTTCTTCTCCGACGGCGCCTACCGCTTCGAGGGCGTCGACAAGTCCGCCGGCCAGCTGACCGACTACTACGCCGAGCTGGTCGCGTCCTACCCGATCGTCTCGATCGAGGACCCACTGGCCGAGGACGACTGGGCCGGCTGGGAGGCCATCACCAGCCTGCTCGGCGCGCAGGTCCAGCTCGTCGGCGACGACCTGTTCGTCACCAACCCGGAGCGCCTGGCCCGGGGCATCGCGTCCGGCGCGGCGAACGCGCTGCTCGTCAAGGTCAACCAGATCGGCACCCTGACCGAGACGCTGGACGCCGTCGACCTCGCGCACCGCTCCGGCTACCGGACGATGATGTCGCACCGGTCCGGCGAGACCGAGGACACGACCATCGCCGACCTCGCCGTCGCCGTGGGCAGCGGGCAGATCAAGACGGGTGCTCCGGCCCGCAGCGAGCGGGTGGCCAAGTACAACCAGCTGCTGCGGATCGAGGAGAAGCTCGGCCCGGCGGCCCGGTACGCCGGCGCGGGCGCCTTCCCGCGGCGCGCGGCCGGCTGACCGGCGCGCCGGCCGACCAGCCACCATGCCGCGCCTGCCCCGGCGGACGACGCTCACCACCCGTGCGACGCTGCTCGCGGTGGTGATCTGCGTGCTCGTGCTCACGCTCGCCTACCCGCTGCGGCTCTACCTTCAGCAGCAGGCGGACATCGCCGCGCTCGCGAAGCAGAACGCGGCGGCGCAGGCCCGCGTCGACGCGCTGCGCGAGACCGTCTCGAAGTACGACGACGACGGCTGGGTCGAGGACGAGGCACGCCGCCGCCTGCATTATGTGAAGCCGGGGGAGACGACGTACCTGGTGCCGGTCGCGCCGGCGCCGAGCCCGACGGCGGCCGGCGGGCGGGGGCGGTCCAGCCCCGACGACGCGTGGTACAGCCAGCTCTGGTCCCAGGCCGAGCCGAGCGACGCGGCACGCGCACCCGCCGACCGTTGAGGCCGCCCGCGGGTGCTCCGGGGCGAAGGCAGGGACGAGACGTGGCGCGAGTGGTAGCGGAGCTGGGCGAGAAGATGTCGTGGATCGAGGCGGGTGACGGCGCCGGGGAGCAGTCCGCCGGCGATCTCGGGCGCGACCTGGCGGTCGTCGAGCGGCAGCTCGGCCGGCGGCCGCGGGCGGTGCGGCGGGTCGCGCACCGCTGCTCGTGCGGGCTGCCCGACGTCGTCGAGACGGCGCCGCGGCTGGCCGACGGCACGCCGTTCCCGACGCTGTTCTACCTGACCTGCCCGCGGGCCGCCGCGGCGATCTCCCGGCAGGAGGGCGCGGGGGTGATGCGGGAGATGACGGCCCGCCTCGGCGAGGACGACGCGCTCGCCGCCGCGTACCGCGCCGCGCACGAGGACTACCTGGCCCGCCGGGACGCGCTCGGCGAGCTGCCGGGCGACCCGGGCGCGGGCGGCATGCCGGACCGGGTGAAGTGCCTGCACGTGCTCGCCGCGCACAGCCTGGCGGTGGGCGCCGGGGTGAACCCGTTCGGCGACGAGGCGCTGGCCGCGGCCGGCGACTGGGGTGCGCGCGGCCCGTGCGTGCCACCCGACGCCGAGAAGGGCCCGCCCCGATGACCCGCGTTGCCGCCATCGACTGCGGTACCAACTCGATCCGGCTGCTCGTCGCCGACATCGACCCGGGTCCGGCCGGGACCCCGGGGCCGCGGCTGCGCGAGCTGACCCGCCGGATGGAGATCGTCCGGCTCGGCGCCGGGGTCGACCGCACCGGCGAGCTCGCGCCCGCGGCGCTGCAGCGCACGTTCGCCGCGCTGCGCGACTACGCCGCCGAGCTCGACCGGCTCGGGGCCACCCGGGTGCGGATGGTCGCGACCAGCGCGACCCGGGACGCGCGCAACCGCGGCGACCTGGTCGACGGTGTGCGGGCGATTCTCGGGGTGGATCCCGAGGTGATCACCGGTGACGAGGAGGCGGCGCTGTCGTACGCCGGCGCCGCCGCGGAGCTCCCGGACGCGCCGGCGCCGATCCTCGTCGCGGACATCGGCGGCGGCTCGACCGAGCTGGTGCTCGGCGACTCCGCCGGCGTGCTGGCCGCCCGGTCGGTCAACGTCGGCTGCGTGCGGATGGCCGAGCGACACCTGCGGACCGACCCACCCGACCCGGCCGAGGCCGCCGCGATCGTCGACGACGTGCACCGCGCGCTCGACCTCGCCGAGCAGGTCGTCCCGATCCGGCAGGCGGCGACGCTCGTCGGGGTCGCCGGCACGGTGACCACCGTGGCCGCGCTCGCCGCCGGGCTGCCCGAGTACGACGCGCAGCGGATCCATCTGCTGTCGACGCCGGCCGAGGCGGTCGCGGCGGTGACCGACAAGCTGCTCGCGATGACGCACGCCGAGCGGGCCGCGCTGCCGGTCATGCACCCCGGTCGGGTGGACGTCATTGCGGCGGGGGCGCTGGCGCTGCGCACCCTGGTGGAACGGGTCGGCCTGCCGGCGGTGGTGGCCAGCGAGCGCGACATCCTCGACGGGATCGCCTTCTCCCTGGCCCGATGACGCGGGCACCGGCTGGGCCGTCCGAGGGCCCCGAGCGGCCGGCACCGGCGGCGACCCCCCGCCGGGGACCGGCGCCGCCGGGGACCGGATGGCCGGGGGATCCGGCGACGGCGTCGACGCCCGTCGCGCGGACGGCGGCACGGGTCGCCCGGCTCGCCGCCGCGGCCGTCGACGTGGGCGACGTGGACGCGCGCTCGTCGGTCTGCCGGGCCTGCCCCCGGCTGGTCAGCTGGCGCGAGGAGGTCGCCCAGGTGCGCCGCGCCGCCTACGCCGACCAGCCGTACTGGGGTCGGCCGATGGCGTCCTTCGGGCCACCGGACGCGCGCGTGCTCGTGCTGGGGCTCGCGCCGGCGGCGCACGGCGGCAACCGCACCGGCCGGATCTTCACGGGCGACCGCAGCGGCGACTGGCTGTTCGCCGCGTTGCACCGGGCAGGTCTCGCCGCGCTCGCCACGTCGACGTCGGCGGACGACGGCCAGCGGATGATCGGCACGAGGATCACGGCGGCGGTGCGCTGCGCCCCGCCGGCGAACAAGCCGACGCCGGCCGAGCGGGACGCCTGCCGGCCCTGGCTGGTGCGCGAGCTCGAGCTGCTGCGCCCGACGCTGCGCGCCGTCGTCGTGCTGGGCGGCTTCGGCTGGCAGGCGCTGTGGCCGGCGCTCGCGGCCGCCGGCTACCCGGCGCCCGCCCGGCGGCCCGTCTTCGGGCACGGCAGCCGGGCGGACCTGCCCCGCGGCCCGCTGGTTCTCGGCTGCTACCACCCCAGCCAGCAGAACACGTTCACCGGTCGCGTCACGGCTCAGATGCTCGAGGATGTGCTGTCCGCCGCGGCTCGGCACGCCGGTCTGCGCCCGGTGGACGTCGACGGAAGGTGACGCCCGGCCGCGGCCACCGCCGGTTGAGCACAAAGCGTCGGCCGATAGGCCGACCATCCGCCCGAATTGCCCTCCGCCCGGCGGGCTTTGGCCCGTCGGGCCGTGGGCCGTGGTCCAAATCACCGCTGTCTGCTACGTCATAGCCCATGCTCAAATGTTGTATTCGTGGCCTGCGTCACGTCCGGGTGGTGTCGGCGAGCGGGCAGCGCCGTGCGGTGGCTCCGCCGGCGGGCGTACGAGTTGGCGCCGCGGGTACCGCTTTCCCATGGCAATTGGTCGGGCGCCGCGGATCCTCGTCGTCGGTGGTGGTTACGTCGGGATGTACACGGCCTTGCGACTTCGCCGCCGACTGCGTCATGGTGAGGCGGCCGTGACGGTCGTCGAGCCCAACTCCTACATGACTTACCAGCCGTTCCTGCCGGAGGCGGCGGCCGGCAACCTGGAGCCACGGCATGTGGTTGTCCCGTTGCGGAAGGTGCTTCGCGGGTGTGAGGTGATCAGTGGCCGGGTGATCGGTATCGCGCATGCGCATCGCGTGGCGACGGTCCGTACCGTCGGCGGCGACGAGTACGACGTCGGCTACGACATTCTCGTGGTGGCGCCCGGCTCGGTCGCCCGCACGTTGCCGATACCCGGACTAGCGGACCACGGGATCGGATTCAAGTCGGTCGTCGAGGCGATTTACCTTCGGAACAAGGTGATAAACCGGCTCGACGCCGCGGCGTCGACGCATGACCCCGCCGAGCGGCGGCGAGCGCTCAGTTTCCTCTTCATCGGTGGCGGTTATGCAGGAATCGAGGCGCTCGCCGAAATCGAGGACATGGCCCGGCACGCCTGCGACGACTATCCAGATATCGGTCCGGACGACCTCAGGTGGGTACTCGTCGAGGCCACCGACCGCATTCTTCCCGAGGTCTCGCCGGCGATGGGCCGCTACACCGTCAGGCAGCTGGAGCAACGCGGGATCGAGATCCGGCTGCGCTGTCGCGTCACCAGCCTGGTGAATAGGCACGTGGAGCTCGACGACGGCACCGAGTTCGACGCCGACACGATCGTGTGGACCGCGGGTGTCCGCGCGAACCCCATGCTCGGCCACACCGACCTGCCGCTGGACGACCGCGGCCGGCTGCGCGCCAATGCCTTCCTCCAGGTCGACGGGGTCGCCGACGCCTGGACCGCTGGCGACTGCGCCGCCGTCCCCGACCTGACCGGGGCGCAGGGCGCGACCACGGGCCCGTCGGCGCAGCACGCCGTCCGGCAGGCACGGCGGCTGGCCGACAACCTGCTCGCCCAGCTGCGCCGGGAGCCGCTCCAGCCCTACCGGCACCGGTACGCCGGCAGCGTGGCGTCCCTCGGCCTGCATCGCGGCGTCGCGGACGTCTACGGCGTCAAGCTGCGCGGATGGCCAGCCTGGTTCATGCACCGGACCTATCACCTCAGCCGGCTGCCGACCTTCAACCGCAAGGCGCGCGTGCTGGCGGACTGGACGCTGGCCCTCTTCTTCGAGCGGGAGATCGTCTCGTTGGGGTCCTTCGCCGATCCGCGGGCGGACTTTCGCCGGGCGTCTGCCGCCCCCGCGCCCGACGCCATCGGGGCGGGGCGCACCCGGACGGAGCCGGCAGGGGAGGCCCGGTCGGCTCGGTATGAGGGCGTCACGGGTCCGGCCCGAGCTGATGCCGAGGGTTCGGGCGCCGCCACGGGCCGCCATGCGACATATCGGTAAACCGGAGACCTGCCGAAGAGCATGACCGTCCTGTGATGACAACGCGACTTCCTATGACGGTCCGCACCAGTCTGTCCGCACGTTGTTCACCGCGACGTCACGAAGGGTGACGACCGTCCGGTCTGTCCGCCGTACGGGTGGTTTCTCCACGTTGTGTTATTCCCAGAACCTACGTAGCGTGGTAGAAGTATCAACGATGTAGACGAGCCGGTGTATCCCAACAGGTAGAGGAGGCTGTCCTAAAAACAGCTCGAGTGTCGGTTCGACTCCGACCACCGGCACGAGCCGCGCGTTCCTTGCTCGCCGCCTTCGGCGCCTTCGCCGCGGGCCGCGATATTGCTCCGGGGCCGAGCCCCGGACCCCGCGGCAGGGGCTTCGCCCCCTGCACCCCCATTCGGGCTCGCCGCCTTCGGCGGCTTCGCCCAAGCGGTACCCCCATTCAGCCCGGCCTCTTGCTGGGGTTTTCTGTATTGCTTGACTGTGGGGCTAATTGTGGTTCCTGGCGGCGTGATGGTCGCGCGGCTGTAGCGGTGGGGCGGGGTCCTCGTCGGGTGCGGTGGTGACGAGTGGTCGGCGCCGGGCTTCGCCTACGCGGCCAGGTCCGATCTCGCTCGCCGTGCCCCTCGCGTCCGGCCGCGCTTTTCATTGAGGCTTCTAGGCAATCTGTGGCTGTCTTTGCCCGGGGAACCGAGAGATGCGGGCCGGCGTTTATCGTTTGCGGTGAGTGCTGGATGGTGCGCGAGGCGGCGTCCGGTATCCGAGGCCGTAGGTACGTGGAGTAACCAGTCCAGGCTCCGTGGGTCACCGTGAAGGGGGTGCGAGCCACACATGGCGAGCATGCGATCGAGTAACCCGGTTTTCACCCGCATGCGATCGGCGCCCGCGCCGCAGGACACGACGGGCTGGCCGCCGGACCAGCGGACGGGAACACCCGGCGCGCCGACGCCGGAGGATCTCGCGCGGGGCTACCGCCAGCCGTCCGGGCTCACCATCGACGACGTCGTGGTGCACACCCTCGGACTGTTCGGCCTGGCGGGCGTCGGCGGCGCCGTCGGCTGGCTGCTTGTCCCGGGCTCGCCGGGCGTCGTCATGGTCGCCGGCATCGCCGGGTTCGTCCTCAGCCTGGTAATCGGCTTCAGCGGCCGGGTCACACCGCCGCTCGTGATCGCGTTCGCGATCCTCGCCGGCATCGGGGCCGGCGGCCTCTCCCGGGAGTACGAGTCGGCCTACTCCGGGATCATCCCGCAGGCCCTGCTCGGCACCGGAGTGATCTTCACGACGATGCTGCTCGCCTACCGCAGCCGGCGCATCCGGGCGACGCCGCGGATGGCGCGGATCGTCGGGTCGGTGCTGCTCGCCGTCGTCGCGCTGAGCCTGATCGACCTGGTGCTGCGGCTCACCACCGACAGCCACCTGCCGATCATGAACGACGCCTCGGTCTGGGGCATCCTGTTCAGCCTGGCCGTGCTGGTGGTCGCCAGCCTCCAGTTCATCCTCGACTTCGACTACATCGAGCGGGCGATCGCGGCCCGCGCGCCTCGTTCGGAGGCCTGGCGGGCCTCGTACGGCCTGCTCATCGGCTTCCTCTGGGTGTACCTGGAGATGCTCCGACTCCTGTCGAAGCTGCGTCGCTAGGACGCGGGGCGGCCTGGGCGCGGGCTGGCCCGCGCCCAGGCTCATGACCCCGCGAGGGGACCCTGAGCGGGAGATCCCGGGGTCACGGGAGATCCCGGGGTCAGACGCGGATCGCTCGGCGGCGTCGGTCGGACTCGTGTACGAGGGCGGCGGCGTAGCAGTGCGGAAGGTCGTATTCGTCGCGCAGCCAGTTGACGCGCTCCGGGACTCGCAGCAGGCCAGGGCCGTCCTCGATGCGCGCGAGCCAGTGGGCTAGATCGTGACCGGTGATCTGTGGCAGGCGCTCGATGAGACTTTGGTGGGTCTGCGGTGTCTGTACGGAGCGGAACTGAGACATGCGCGCCTCCTGAGCTGAACCCGTAGTCAACGGACCATGAAGGGAGGGTGCATCAAGGCGAACGGTAGAGCAAGACCCAGCGCCGTCCTCGTCAGGTAAGGTGCCCGGATGTCGGAATCGGTCCAGGGTCCGCCCGGAGATCTGGCCCGAGATGTCGCCCGCCTGGTCGACCGACTTCGGACCTGGAGTCCGGCTTCCTGGACAGTGCCCGCCGCCGCCGGCGGTACGCGCGCGCAACGGACGATGGCCCTCTCCCGTGAGCTGGTCCGTCTTGGGCGCGCCGCGGGTTCGGCCGCACCGCCCGGCGCGCAGCCGCCGGCGCTCGCCCCGCACGGCCTGCCCGACCAGGTGGCCGTCCTCGCGGCCGACCTCGTCGACGCGCTTGGCCGAGCCTCCGCCGATCCCGGCACTGACCCGGCCCGGCAGACCCGGCTGTGCGCCGATGCCCGCCGGGCCGTGGCCGCCGCGCGCGCCGATCTCGACGGCGACGGTTTCGGCTTCACCGCCGGCCGCGGCCGCTGACCTCGGGTTCGCTAGCCCGTTGCGTCGGGTATCGCTGTGGGGGGCGGGGGTGCGGACAGCTGGTAGTCGGCTCGCAGCGCGGCGAGGACGGGTTCGGCCACGAGGCGCGAGCCGTCCAGGGTGTAGTGCACGCCGTCGCGGGTCCGGGCGAGCACGGTGTGACCGGACGCGTCGCGCAGATAGTCGCTGTAGTGGCCGCCGTCGGTCAGCTCCGGGGTCAGGTCCACGAACCGGGCGCCCGGCACCTGCCGGGCGGCGTCGGCCACGGCCGTGTTGAGCTGCCGGAAGTAGCCGTCGAGCCGGCCGGAACGCGCAGGCGGCAGGCTCGTCCAGTACACCCGGCGCGTGCCGCCATCGGTCCAGATCCGCAGCATCGCGAGCGCGCGGCGGTGGTACTCGTCGGCCCACTGCGGCGAGCCCGCCGGCAGGATCGTGCCGCCGGGCAGCGTGATGCCCTGACCGTCGTTGGCGCCGAGCGCCACGACGACGACCTCCGGGTCGTCGTGCGCGAGCTGGTCGCGGGCGTGACTCGCCCAGTCGAAGAAGTCCGGACGCACGAGGCCGGTGCCGAAACGGGTGTCGGTCCGCGCGCGTACGGTGGGCGGCGCGGAGTTGGCGATCGTCGGGCCCAGCGACTCGGTGAGCGAGTCCCCGGTGACGAGGACCCGCAGCGGATCGGCTGCGGTCGGGACGCGGACCGGGGCGAGCGGCCGCGCGGCGGGGGGTGCGCCCGCTGTTGCGGCGACGTGCGGCGCGGCCGCGACCGGGGTCGTCGCCGCCGGGCGTTCCCGGCCCGCGGCGACGACAAGCTCGGAGCTGGCGTCCGGTGCGTCATGACCGAACCAGGTCGACAGCCGGTCGGCTGGCCAGTCGAGGCCCAACGGCCGGGTGACCGCCGCGAGCGGGCGGGCCACGGCCAGCACCGCCGCGCGGGTCGACCCCGACGGCATGCCCTCGCCCGCGTGCACCGCGGCCGGCGCCCGCAGCAGCGCCGTCGCTGTCAGTGACAGCGTGACCAGCGCGAACGCGCGCCGCGCGGACACGGCCCGCGCCGACGAGCCTGCCGGCAGAGGCGACGGGTCCGCCGACGGCGATGGCGACTCGTCCACCTGGGTGTCCACGGCCCCGAAGCCTGCCACGTCGTCACGCATCGTCTCCATCAACGACACGAACGGTTTCGTCGGAGGCATCGGTATCCGTACCCGACGCCTGGGCCGGGCTCGGGAGGCCGTCGAGGCAGGCGAAATTGGGGCCGGTAAGGCTCGGCAGACCCCAATATCGCCTGCGGGGACGCGTCCGGGCCGCTGTGGCCGCTGCCGGGGCGTGGTCGGCGGCCGGCAGGCGTTCACCGAGATCGGAATTGCTCGTTCAGAAGCGGAAGTAGATGAACGGGGCCACGTCCTGCTGGCCGACGAACGAGTACATGACGAGCAGGAAGGCGGTCACGGCCAGCGCCTGGATCGGCAGCCTGAGCTGGTCGAACGCCTCCTGGGCCGTAGCCCACCAGCGGGCGGGGACGGCCGCCAGACCCAGGCCGACGACGATCGCGACGAGCACCGTCGGCGTGACCAGGCCGACGGTGAGCCCGCCCGTCAGGAGGCGGCGCAGGATCTCCCCGGCGGTGGTCAGGTCGGGAGAGCGGAACAGCACCCAGGCCGCGCAGACCAGGTGGAACGTCGCGATCCGCCGAGCCCAACGGCGGGCCGTGGACCCGGGCGGCGTCGACATGATCGCCGCCGGCCGGACGGTGCTCGCCGGCGCCGCGAGATCTCCGCCTCGGCGGGGAAGCGGGATGACGGCGGCACGCGAACCGGCGGCAACGCCGGCACCCGCGGCAACCCCGGCAGTACCAGGAACGGCAGCAGTGGCAGGGACGGCGGCGGTGGCAGGGACGGCGGCAGTGGTAGGACCGCCGGCAGCACCAGGAACGGCGGCGACGGGAACGGGTGCAGCGACGGGAGCGGCGGCTGTGGGCTCCGACTGGGGCACGCGCGGCCGGCGCCGGGCACGGCGGCCGGCGAGCGAGCGCTCGGCGGCGAGTCCGGCGCCGTGCAGCGCGCCCCAGCAGACGAACGTCCAGGCCGCTCCGTGCCACAGCCCGCCCAGCACCATCGTGATCAGCAGGTTCAGCTGGGTGCGGCGCGGGCCGCGGCGGCCGCCGCCGAGCGGGACGTACACGTAGTCGCGCAGCCAGCGGGACAGCGTCAGATGCCAGCGGCGCCAGAACTCGCGCAGGCTCGTCGCCGCGTACGGCCGGTCGAAGTTGTCGGGGAACCGGAACCCGAGGAGAAGCGCGATCCCGATCGCGATGTCGGAGTAGGCGGAGAAGTCGCAGTAGATCTGCACGGCGTAGCCGTAGATCGCGACGAGCACCTCGACGGACGAGTGCTGGCCCGGCGTGTCGAAGACCGGGTCGACGAGCCGGCGGGCGAGCAGGTCTGCGAGCACGACCTTCTTGACCAGGCCGCCGCAGATCAGGAAGACCGCCCGGGTCGCCGGGACCGCGGCGGGATCGCGGGGGCTCGCGAGCTGTGGGATGAACTCCCGGGCCCGCACGATCGGCCCGGCCACCAGGTGCGGAAAGAACGCCTCGTAGACGGCGAAGTCGATCAGCCTCGCGGGTGCGGCGTCCCCGCGCCAGACGTCGATGACGTAGGACAACGCCTGGAAGGTGAAGAAGGAGATCCCGATTGGCAGCGCGACCTGCAGCAGCGGCAGCGGGGCGCCGAGGCCGAGCTGGTCGAGCGTCCGGTCGACGGAGAGGGCGAAGAACCCGTAGTACTTGAACCAGCCGAGCAGGCCGAGGTCGGCCACGATCGCCGCGGCGAGGATCCCGGAGCCTGGTGCGTGCCGGCCGGGGCGCCGGTCGGGATGCCGGCGCCGCGTCGACGGCCGGGAGGCCGCGGCGCGGCGGCGGGCGATCGCGCCGGCGGCGGTCTGGTTCACCAGCGTCGACGCGACGATCAGGAGCACGAACCGGGCGTCCGTGTAGCCGTAGAAGAAGTAGCTCGCCGTCAGCATGAACGGCTTCCACAGCCGAGGCCGTGGCATCAGCGCCCACGACAGCGCCATCACGACCAGGAAGAACACGGCGAACTCGATCGTCGGGAAGACCACGCGCACCGCCCTCGTCGCCACCGGTAGCCGCCATCACCTTACTCAAAGTGACGTTAAGAACGCGGATGGCGACGATCGGTGTGACGGCTCGGGAATGGCGAGGCCCGGCGCGGCGGCAGCTGCGCTCACATGCCGGGCTTGACCACCATGAGGTACACGATGGCGATCCAGCAGGCGGTGGTGATCAGTCCGGTGAGCGCGAGCCACGGGAGGCGGTGGCGGGCCGCCATGCCAGTCTGCTCGATCTCGGCCACCGCCGTGGCGACACCGCTGGCCAGGATGGTGACCGTGAGCAGGGTGGCGATCCCCCAAAGGGCGACGGAGCTGGTGATCCAGCCGTCGCCGTAGTGCCGGACGCTGCCGAACGGCCCCTGCCGCACCAGCACCAGCCCCAGCCCGACGACCCCCAGCGACGCCGCGCCCGCCACCCGCAGCAGCAGCGGCGCCGGGCGCAGGAACGGCAGCGCGCGCAGGCCCACGAACGACATCGCGGGCAGGCAGAGCCCGGCGAGGGCCAGCGGGCTGATCACGAACATCGCGCCGACGATGTGCAGGACCAGAACCAGTCCGTATGGCCCACTGTGCGGCATGCGCACGACGCTACCGACCGCCCGCGCGAGCGCGCGCCCGACCCCCGGCGCCGGAACGGGCGGCGGTGCCGGGACGGGCGGCGGTGCCGGGACGGGCGGCGGTGCCGGAACGGGCGGCGGTGCCGGGACGGGCGGTTTCGCCCGTCCCGGCCGCCGTCACAGGCCGATCGCGTGCTGGTAGAGGCCCTGGATCTCGGGTCCGAACCAGGTGCCGTAGATCGTGCCGGGATCGCCGGCGTAGGCGTAGCTGACGACCGAGTCGACGGTGCCGGTGCCGCCGGCGAGTCCGGTGACCCAGGCACCTCCGCTGGCACCGGCGGTCATCGCGCACGCGACGCCGAGCGACGTGCCGCCGTTCGGGTCCGGCCGCGGGCTGCCGGAGCACGACATCAGCGTGGCGCCGTCGTAGGGCGGCAGCTTCGGGTAGCCGAGCACCGTCTGCGGCTGCCAGCCGGTCCCGAACCCGATCGGCAGGCCGCCGCCCGTCACCGCCCCGAGCGTCTGGCCACCGAGCGGCCGGAAGGCGGCGAAGCCCGCGTCCTGGTCGAAGTCCTGCTGGTAACTCCAGGCGTTGGTGACGGTCAGCTGCCGGGCGTGCCAGACGCCGTACGGCGTGGTGCCGTTCGCGTAGCCGGGGATGAAGATGACGTTGGACGCGAACCCGCCGGCCGCTGCGCCCTCGTGCAGGCAGTGCCCGGCCGTCAGCACCAGGTCGCCGCCGGGGCTGTTGACCACCGTGCCGGAGCAGGCGTAGTCGACACCGCGGATCGTGCTGAACAGCGCGCCCTCTGCCCGGGCCGCGAGCCCGCCGCCGTGGTAGGGCACGACGGCGGCGCCCGCGAGCGGGACCCGGTCGTCGTCCCCGGTGCCCGGCCCGGTGCGCTCGGCGACGTCGCCGTCCACGGCCCGTGCCCGGCGATCCGCCGTCCAGTAGCTCGCCAGCTCCTCGTCGGACTGTGACTGCGGCTGGGAGGCGACCGGCGCCGCTGGGGCCCCGCCGTCGCTCGGCTCGGCGCCCGCGCCCGCCGGCCCGGGCGACGGCGGGCCCGAAGGCGATCCGTGCAGGAGGAGCGCGACGGCGACGAGGGCGCAAAGGGTGACGCCGGCGAGCCAGCGCCGCCGGCGACGGGCGGCCTCGCGTCCCGTGGCGCAGCGCGCGGCGGGACCGTCGGCGCGGCGGCCGTGGCGGTCCCGCCGGCGCCCGGCCGGCCGCTGGGCCGCCGGCGGACGCGGGCCGCCGGGCCCGTGCCGCTCATGCCGGCTGCCCGGACGGCGTCCCGCGCGGGCGCCAGGCCGGCGCAGACCGCGGCGCTGGCCCGGTCTGGACTGTTGGGCGCCGGACGATGCGGCGGCGCCGTCTTCTTCCAGGGTCGACGAAGACCCCACCCCGATCTGTGAAGACATGGCTGCGGACGGTAGCAGCGGCGGTGAGCGTCCCCGCGCTTCGAACGGGCTGGGCCAGCCCGGGCAGCGGGGGCGCTCGGGGGCCCAACCCCAGCCAGGCCCCCAACCTGGGTCAGGTCGTGGGGTCCTGCGCCGACGGCGGTCGGGATCGCTCCTCGTCGGCCCGGGACCCGACCGGCCGGGTCAGCGCGCGGGCCGGCGACCGCCGCGGGAGCGCAGGTAGTCGTGCACGACGTACTGGTCGAGCGCGTTCGGGTCGGGGGAGAGCACCCGGCCGCCGTTGCGCCGGGCCATCTCCTCGACGAAACGCACCAGCCGCGGCTCGGTGTCCAGCATGAAGACGTTGATCCCCACGCCGCGCTTGGTCAGCCGGTCGACCTCGGCGAGCGTCAGCTCCAGCGTCTCCGGCATCGGCGGCCACGAGAACGCCGGCGTCCCGTCGCGCAGCAGGTGCGCCGTGGGCTCGCCGTCGGTGACGACCATGACGACCGGCTCCGAGTCCGGGTAGCGGGACAGCAGCCGGCCGGCGATCAGCAGGGCGTGCTGCAGGTTCGTGCCCTGCACCATCTCCGAGTCCAGCCCGGCCAGCTCCACCGGGCGCAGCTCCCGGGCGTAGTCGGAGAAGCCGATCAGGTGGATCTTGTCCTGCGGGAACTTGGTCGTCACCAGGGTGTGCAGGGCAAGTGCGGTCGACTTCGCGATCCCCCAGGTGCCCCGCAGCGCCATCGAGTACGACAGGTCGACGAGCAGGCAGACCGCCGCCGAGGTCCGTCGCTCGGTCTCCGCGACGGCGAAGTCCTCGACCTTCAGCCGGATCGACGCGCCCGTCCCGATGGGCCGGGGCGCCCCCGCCGAGGCCGTGCGCAGCACCGCGTTGCGCACGGTCCGCACCACGTCGAGCGGCTGCGTGTCGCCGAACTCCCACGGACGGGTCGTTCCGATCAGCTCACCAGCCGCGCCGGCGTCGGTCTGCGCGTGGTCGCCGCGGGTGCCGGACGAGATCTGGCGGAAGATCCTGGCCAGCGCCGTCTGGCCGATCCGGCGGACCGCTCGCGGCGTCAGCTCCAGGCGTCCGGAGCGGCGGGTCAGGAAGCCGGCGCGTTCCAGCTCGCGCTCGATCTGCTGGAGCTGGCGCAGGTCGTCAACGGCGGAGCGACCCAGCGCGGCGGCGATCGCGTCCTGGTCGACGTCGTCGAGCGACGCCCCAGGGTAGTCCTGGCTGAGCGCGGCGGCCAGCTCGTCGAGCTCTGCCAGCTCCTCCAGGGCCGACGTCGCGTCGCCGAGACCCATCCCGGCGCCGCCGCCGCGCGGGTCGCCGAAACCGTTCGCCCGGCCGCCGGGACGCATGCCCCAGTTGAGGTTCGGCCGAGCGGCCCGCAGGGCGTCGCCGAGCTGCCCGAGCTCGTCGGCGAGGCCCATGTCCTCGACGGCGGACGCCATCAGCTCGGCCAGCTCCTGGCGCTGCTTCGGGGACAGTCCGGCGAGCAGCCGGGCGGCCGCGGCGGAGCGCCGGGCCAGCGTGTCGATGAGCTCGTCGAGGTCGGCCGGCTGCTCGGGGAAGAACTCGCCGAACTCGCGCATGAACTCGCGGAACGCCTCGTCGGTGTCCTCGCCGCGGCCGTCCTGGGCGAGCAGTTCGTTGAGCGCGCGAACCATGTCGCGGACCCGGCCCATGTCCTCGGGCGTCGCGCCGGCCAGCGCCTCCTTCATCCCGCGAAACTGCGAGTCCAGCACCTCGCGGCGCAGAAGGTCGGCGATCTGGTCGTAGGTCTCCCGGGCCTGCTCGGAGCGCCAGTCGTAGTCGGCGAGGTCCCGCACGGCCCGGGCCGGGTCGCTCGGCAGCGCGTCCAGCTCGGCCTCGCGCATCCGCGCCTCGTCCGACGGGTCGGGGAACAACGCCGCCCGCTCCTGGCCGATCGCCGTGTCGAGCAGCCGGCGGACCTCCTGCAGCGTGCCGTCGAGCCGGCCCCGGGAGCGCACCTCGCGGCGGTGCCGGTCGACCGCGCGGCGCAGGTCGTCGAGCCCGCGCCGCCCGTTCATGCCGCGGCGCAGCAGCGAGTCGAGGGCCTCGCGGGGGGTGCGCCCGTCGAGTACCTGGCGGGACATCTCGTCGAGGGCGTCGGTGGCGGCGAACGGGAAGTCCAGCGGGTCGGGCCCACCCGCCCAGGGGCCATAGCGGAACTCGTTACTCACCGTGTCATCCCGTGCCTCTCCGGGCCGTGCCTCGCCCGCAGCCCCCGGCGCAGCCCGCGGCGCGGGTGAGCCTGGGACTTCGGGTGCTTCGTCCTGCTCGCCGGCCCCCGAGGTCCGACCCCGCCGCGGTGTGGGCCACCGCGGCGGAGCCGCTCACGATCAGCCGCCGTAGACCGTCCGGCCGGGGAGTTCCTCCTTGGCCAGCCGGCGGTTGAGGTGCAGCCCCTCCATCGCCAGCTCCAGCGCGGCGGCGGCGAGCCCCGGGGACTCGGCCCCGTCCACGCCGAGCTTGGTCAACATGCCGGCGAGGCCGGGAACCGGGCCGACCCGGCGTAGCAGCTCGGCGGCGGTCACCAGGTCGCCGGTCTCGACCGGGCCGTCGGCGTCGAACCGCTTCTGCAGCCCGGCGAGGTCCGTCCCGGCGAGCCGCGCCCGGAACGTCTCGGCCACCGCGCGGCGCAGCAGGTGGGTGAGGATCTCGTCCTCCCGGCCCTCCTCCAGCGCCTCGAACTCGACCTTGCCGCGCACCGCGGGCACGATCGAGGCCAGGTCGACGACCCGGGCCGTCGGGACGTCCTCCCCGGTCAGCGCCGCCCGGCGGACCGCGGAGGCGGCGACGGTCTCCGCCGCGGCGACCGCGAGCCGGGCCGACACGCCGGAGCGCTGGTCCACCTGCGGGGCGTCCCGGACGAGCCGGGTGAAGCGGGCGACGATCTCGATCAGGTGGTCCGGCAGCGCGGGCGTGCCCAGCGGGGAGCCCGCCCAGGCCAGCACCGCCTCCTGGCGGATGAGGCGCAACTCGTCGTCGAGGCGCAGCGGGTAGTGGGTGCGCACCTCGGCGCCGAACCGGTCCTTGAGCGGGGTGATGATCCGGCCGCGGTTGGTGTAGTCCTCCGGGTTCGCGGAGGCGACGAGCAGCAGGTCGAGCGGCAGCCGCAGCAGGTAGCCGCGGACCTGGATGTCGCGTTCTTCCAGCACGTTGAGCAGCGCCACCTGGATGCGCTCGGCCAGGTCCGGCAGCTCGTTGACGCTGAAGATGCCGCGGTTGCAGCGGGGAACGAGGCCGTAGTGCACCGTCTCCGGGTCGCCCAGGGTACGGCCCTCGGCGACCTTCACCGGGTCGACGTCGCCGATCAGGTCGCCGACGCTGGTGTCCGGGGTGGCGAGCTTCTCCCCGAAGCGGTCCTCGCGGTGGCGCCAGACCACCGGCAGCTCGTCGCCGAGCTCCGCGTGCAGCGAGCGGCACCGCCCGCAGACGGGCGTGAACGGATGGTCGTTGATCTCGCAACCGGCCACGGCCGGCGACCACTCGTCGAGCAGGCCGACGAGTGTGCGGATCAACCGGGTCTTACCTTGGCCGCGCTCGCCGAGGAAGACGATGTCGTGGCCGGCGAGCAGCGCGCGCTCCACCTGCGGGAGGACCGTGTCGTCGAAGCCGACGATGCCGGGGAACCGATTCTCGCCGCTGGCCATCCTGGCGAGCAGGTTGTCCCGCAGCTCCGTGCGCACGGGCCGGGGGACGTGCCCGGACGCGCGCAGGGCTCCCAGCGTCGTGGGGGCCGGCGACGAGCCCGGCTCCTGCGCCGAGCCCGAAGCCGCCGCCGGATCGGCGGGGCCGAGCCGGGAGGCACGAGTGCCGACCCGGGCGGACCGCGACTGGGCGGCCGGGGGCGGGGTGGGACGGGGCGGGACCGGCAGATCTACCACCCCACCGACGCTACCGCCCGCCTACGACTCCGCCAGCCCGGTTCCCAAACTCACCCCGAATCCGCTCGCCCTCGCTGGGCCGCCGCTCGGCGCGCAGGCCGCCACCCGGTGCGTCGGCGGGAACCCCCTCAAAACCGCAGGTCACGCCCGGGCCGCGCGCGCCGGCGGCGGCGTCAGTGCGCGTACGGAGCGATGGAGATGATCTCGACGGAGGCGCCGCGGCCGTTCGGGAGGGTGTATGTCACCTTTTCCCCGGCCTTGTGGCCGGTGACGGCGCCGCCGAGCGGGGACGCGGGGGAGAAGACCTCGATGGCCGTGCTGTGGTCCTCACGGCTGCCGATGAGGAAACGCTCGGTCTCCTTCTCGCCCGGGAACCGGACCTCGACGATCATGCCGGGGCCCGCGACACCGGCGGTGCCCGCCGCCGGCTCGCCCACCTTGGCGTCCCGCAGCAGGTCGGTGAGCTGGCGGATGCGGGCCTCCTGCTTGCCCTGCTCCTCCTTCGCGGCGTGGTAGCCGCCGTTCTCCTTCAGGTCGCCCTCCTCGCGGGCGGCCTCGATCTTGTTGGCCAGCTCGGTGCGGCCGGTCGTCGTGAGGTAGTCGAGCTCGGAGCGAAGCCGGTCGTAAGCCTCCTGGGTGAGCCAGGTCTGCTGGGTCACGCGTCACGCTCCTCGTGGCAAAAGCAAATGCTCAGTTTATCAGGAAGATCTACAAGTTCACCTGCAAGATCGCGTCCGTACGCTGCGCACATCCATCCCGTGGAGGACGGTGATGGGGCGGCCCCCGGCGTCCGGACACCTGCCTGGTCGGCATTACCGCCCCGGCAGGAACCCCGTCGGCCCCATCCCCAGGTCCGGGAACGGTGACACTGACGGTCACACGACGCCTGCCCTGTGTGCCAGGACGGTCGGCGTCGACGCCGCGCCGGGCCGAGGGACTGCACTGTCTCCAGGGCGCGTGCGCGGACGGTGCATTGTGCCACGGCGTTCGGTGACTTTTCCATAACGAACGTGAACTTGGCCACGCCGGTTCCGCAGCCGACGATCCGCGTCGACCGCCGGTTTCGAGTGTCGGACCACGCTCGGGAGGTCGGGTGACGTCGGCCACATCCGGGCGACGAGGGCTGTCGGGCGCTCTCCCGGGCCGGAGCTGTCGTGGCTGTCGGCCACAATGGACCCATGCCGGTGAACCCCGAGGCGGCCTCCGCTGGCAGCGGTTTCGCCGCCGCGCGCTCAGTGCCCGCCGCGCGTACCCTGCCAGTCGACTCGTCCTTGCCCGCCGAATCAGCCCTGCCCGCTAGCGCCCGTCCCGCGGGCGACGCTCTTCGCCTGATGGCCGTGCACGCCCATCCCGACGACGAGTCGAGCAAGGGCGCCGCGACGATGGCCCGCTACGTGAGCGAGGGCGTCGACGTCCTGGTCGTCACCTGCACTGGCGGCGAGGCGGGCAGCGTGCTCAACCCGGCGCTGGACAAACCCGAGGTCATCGAGCGGCTCCCCGAGCTGCGCCGCGAGGAGATGGAGCGGGCCCGCGCCATCCTCGGCGTCCGCCAGACCTGGCTCGGCTTCGTCGACTCCGGCCTGCCCGAGGGGGACCCGCTGCCGCCCCTGCCCGCGGGCTCGTTCGCGACGCTGGAGCCCGAGGTGGCCGCCGGGCCGCTGGTCCGGCTGATCCGCGAGTTCCGTCCCCAGGTCATCACGACCTACGACGAGAACGGCGGCTACCCGCACCCCGACCACATCATGACCCACAAGATCAGCGCGGTGGCGTTCGAGGCCGCCGGCGACCCGGAGCGGTACCCGGAGCACGGCGCGGCCGCCGGCCTGGAGCCGTGGCAGCCGCTGAAGCTCTACTACCACCTCACTTTCCACAAGGCGCGCATCCTCGCGCTGCACGAGGCGATGAAGGCCCGCGGCCTCGAGTCGCCCTACGGCGAGCGGCTGGAGAACTGGATCGACCGGGCGGAGGACAGCGCCCGCCTCACGACCAGCGTCGAGTGCGCCGAGTTCTTCGAGGTGCGCGACCGGGCGCTGCTCGCCCACGCGACGCAGGTCGACCCGGACGGCCCCTGGTTCCGGGTGCCGATGGACCTGCAGCGCGAGGCCTGGCCCACTGAGGACTACCAGCTCGCGCGTTCGCTGATCGAGGTCGGCACCCTTCCGGAGGACGACCTGTTCGCCGGCGTCCGGTAGTCGTCGCCGGGCCCGGCCGCCGCCGGCCGGGCATGCCGGGTAGGTGCGGGTAAGGTCGGGGTGTGGACGAGGTACTCGCGGGGCCGGTGCTGGCGGCCAACGAGGTCAGCGGTGGGACGGCGGGAGCGCTCATCGTCGTCTTCTTGTGCGTAGCCGCCGCTCTCGTCTTCTACTTCATGTTCGGCAGCCTCAAGCGGCTGCGCCGCAACGTCGACGAGGGTCAGTTCGGCGCCGCGCCCACGGCGGGCGACGAGGCCGGCCGCGAGGCGACGGCGAAACAGGCCGACGCGGACAAGGCCGAGGCGGTCGTCGTCCCCCGGCAGGCCGACGGCTCGGCCGACGCCGAGCGCGGCGCCTGACGGGTCGGGCGGCCGCCGCCGGCGGCGGCGGGGAAATCGGGTTGCGCCGGTAGGCTCGGGTGGAGACGATCGTTACTGTCAGCGCGCGCGGTCGTCCGCCGTGGAGGCGTGTGCGTATCCGCGCGTGGCGCTGCTGACCAGCCGAGTGGATGCGACGAGAATGACCGACAAGCCCCAGGACATGACCCCACCCGCCTCGGCGACGGCGGAGACCGAGCCCCCGTTCCGGTACGGTGCGCGGCTCGCGGGTGAGATCGAGAGCCGGTGGCAGTCCTGGTGGCGGGAGCACGGCACCTACGCGTCGCCGAACCCGACCGGGCCGCTGTCCGACGGTTTCGACGAGGTCAAGGGGCTGTCCCCGTTTTTTGTCCTGGACATGTTCCCGTACCCGAGCGGCGCGGGCCTGCACGTCGGCCACCCGCTGGGCTACATCGGCACCGACGTCTACGCGCGCTACCTGCGGATGACGGGCCGACACGTCCTGCACACCTTCGGCTATGACGCCTTCGGCCTGCCCGCCGAGCAGTACGCGATCAACACCGGCCAGCACCCGCGGGTGACGACCGAGGCGAACATCCAGAACATGCGGCGCCAGCTGGGCCGCCTGGGCCTGGGCCACGACACCCGCCGCGAGGTCGCGACCACCGACGTCACCTACTACCGGTGGACGCAGTGGATCTTCAAGCAGATCTTCGAGAGCTGGTACGACGAGCGGCTGGACCGGGCCCGGCCCATCGCCGAGCTGGTCGCCGAGTTCGAGAACGGCACCCGCGTTCCGAGCCAGGACACGAACCCGTCCGGCCTGCCGTGGGACGAGCTGGCCGCGACCGAGCGCCGCAGGGTCGTCGACGGCCACCGGTTGGCATACCTGGCCGAGGGCCTGGTCAACTGGTGCCCCGGCCTGGGCACCGTCCTGGCCAACGAGGAGGTCACCGCCGAGGGCCGCAGCGACATCGGCAACTACCCGGTGTTCCGTCGCCCGCTGCGCCAGTGGACGCTGCGGATCACCGCCTACGCCGAGCGGCTGATGGCCGACCTGGACCTGGTCGACTGGCCGGACTCGATCAAGCAGATGCAGCGCAACTGGATCGGCCCGTCGGACGGCGCGCACGTCACGTTCCCGGCCTGGGTCGGTCCCGTCGACGGTCCGCCCGTCCCGGCGCTGGCGCTGGACGTGTACACCACCCGGCCGGACACCCTGCCGGGCGCGACGTTCATGGTGCTGGCACCCGAGCATCCGCTGGTCGGCGCCCTGACCGCGGCCGAGTGGCCCGCGGGCACCCCGGCCGGCTGGAAGTTCGACGAGGGCCGCCCCGCCGGCACGTCGGACGCCGGCTGGACCCCGGCCGCCGCCGTCGCCGCGTACCGGGAGTTCGCCGGCACCCGCAGCGACCGGCAGCGCGGCGAGGAGGTCGACCGCACCGGCGTCTTCACCGGCGCGCACGCCCGCAACCCGGTCACCGGCGACCCGATCCCGATCTTCCTGGCGGACTACGTGCTGCTGGGCTACGGCACCGGCGCCGTCATGGCCGTCCCCGCGCACGATCAGCGCGACTTCTCCTTCGCCCGCGAGTTCGGCCTGCCGACCCCGCCGGTGCTGAAGCCGAACGACGACTTCCTGGCCGAGCACGGCCTGTCGTCGAACGACCCCGTCGACGCCTGGCCGGTCGCGTTCTCCGGGGAGGGCGAGTACCTGCCGCCGCCGCCCGGAGCCCCGGTGCTGGCCGGTCTGTCGAAGGCGGACGCGGTGAAGACCACCGTGTCCTGGCTGGAGAACGCCGGTCGCGGCCGGGCCGCCCGGTCCTACCGGCTGCGCGACTGGCTGTTCTCCCGGCAGCGCTACTGGGGCGAGCCGTTCCCGATCGTCTACGACGAGACCGGCCTACCGATCGCCGTGCCGGACGAGCTGCTGCCCGTCGAGCTGCCGGAGATGACGGACTTCCGGCCGACGCCGATGGCCGAGGACGACACGTCGGACCCGGTGCCGCCGCTGGCCCGCGCCGGCGACTGGACGACGGTCACCCTGGACCTGGGCGACGGGCCGCGCCCGTACCGGCGCGAGACGAACACGATGCCGCAGTGGGCCGGCTCCTGCTGGTACCACCTGCGCTACCTGGACCCGACCGACACCGAACGGTTCGTCGACCCGGAGATCGAGCGCTACTGGATGCCGACCGCCGACGGGCCGTCGGGTGACGGCGGCGTCGACCTGTACGTCGGCGGCGTTGAGCACGCCGTCCTGCACCTGCTGTACGCCCGGTTCTGGCACAAGGTCCTCTACGACCTGGGCCTGGTGTCGACGAAGGAGCCGTTCAAGCGCCTGTTCAACCAGGGCTACATCCAGGCCGACGCGTTCCTGGACGCCCGCGGCATGTACGTGGCCGCCGTCGACGTGACGGTCGGCCCGGACGGCACGCCGCTGTTCGAGGGCGAGCCCGTCACCCGGCGGTTCGGGAAGATGGGCAAGAGCCTGAAGAACAGCGTGACGCCGGACGAGATGTACGACGCCTACGGCGCCGACACACTGCGCGTCTACGAGATGGCGATGGGCCCGCTGGACGCCGACCGGCCGTGGCGGACCGACGACATCATCGGCTCCTACCGCTTCCTGCAGCGGCTGTGGCGCAACCTGGTCGACGAGACCACCGGCCAGGTACGAGCGGTCGACGCCGAGCTGGACGACGAGGCGACCCGGACGCTGCACCGCACGATCCTGGCCGTACGAGCCGACTACGCCGGGATGCGGTTCAACACCGCCGTCGCCCGGATGATCGAGCTGACGAACTTCATCAGCAAGCACTACGGCGACGCGAACCGGCCGCCCCGGGCGCTGGCCGAGGCGATGACGCTGATGGTCGCCCCGCTGGCGCCGCACCTCGCCGAGGAGCTGTGGTCGCGGCTCGGTCACGACGGTTCGCTGGTCCGCGAGCCGTTCCCGGCGGGCGACGAGGCGCTGGCCGCCGAGTCGACGGTGACGCTGCCGGTCCAGGTCAACGGCAAGGTCCGCTTCACGCTGACCGTCCCGACCGGCGCCGGCGAGGACGAGATCCGGGCCGCCCTGACCGCCCACGACGACTACGCCGGGCACACCGAAGGCAAGACCGTGAAGCGCCTGATCGTCGTTCCCGGCCGCATCGTCAACATCGCCGTCGCGTAGCAGGGATCCGCCCCGCCGCCCGGCGGAAGGCCGCCGCCCGCGGGCGGCCCCGCCGGGCGCTGGGCCCGCCGGGCGCTGGGCCCGCCGGGCGCTGGGCCCGCCGGGCGCTGGGCCCGCCGGGCGCTGGGCCCGCCGGGCGCTGGGCCCGCCGGGCGCTGGGCCCGCCGGGCGCCGGGCCCGCCGGGCGGCATGATCGCTGGTTCTGCCCCGGGTGGTTGCTGACGCGCCTTTTTTACGACCACCCCGGGGCACAGACGACGATCATGTGTGGCGCCCGGGCGCGGCGGGCGCGGGGGAGTGCGGCGTGCGCGATGCGCGATGCGGCGGGGTGCGTGGGGTGCGGCGGTGCGCGGGGGTCGCGGTGCGTGGGTCGCGTTGCGGCGTGTGCGGGGTGCGGCGCGGCGGGGTGCGTGGCGCGGCGGGTGGGCGGCGCGGCGGTGCGGTGGTGCGGTGGGCTTGCGGTTGGTCAGTCGGCGCGGGCTGGGCTTCGCGTCAGGTGGGGTCGTCGTATCCCTCGCGGACGGCGTAGCGGGCCAGTTCGACGCGGTTGCGGAGCTGGAGCTTGCCGAGAACGTTGTGGACGTGGTTCTGCACCGTGCGGGGGGAGACGCCGAGACGGTCGGCGGCGTCCCGCGCCGTCAGTCCCTTGGCGACCAGCCGGAGCACCTCGACCTCGCGGGCCGTCAGCGGCGGCGCGGCGGACCGAACCTGCCTCGGCTCCCGCGCGGCGCGGGACATCTCGCCCAGCACCAGCGCTGCCAAGCCGGCGCTGAAGACGGCCTCACCCGCGGCGGTCCGTCGGACCGCGTCGACGAGCTCCTCCGGACGGGCCGACTTGACGAGGTAGCCCGACGCCCCCGACTTCACGGCGTTCAGCACGTCGGCCTGCTCGCCGGACGCGGACACGACGAGCACCGAGCCGGCGAACCCCGAGCCGGCGAACTCCGAGCCGGCGGACTCCGAGCCGGCGGACCCCGAGCCGGCGGACCCGGACCCGGCGGATTCGGAGCCGGCGGGCCCGGACCCGGCAGACCCGGAGCCGGCGGGCCCGGAGCTGCTGCCCGGCGCGAGCAGGGCGCGGATCACCTCGACCCCGGAGCCGTCGGGCAGCGACAGGTCGAGCACCACGATGTCCGGTCTGGTCGCCGCCACCACTCGCAGCGCCTGGGCGACGGAGCCGGCCGTGCCGACCACGGGGAGGCCCGCGGCGTCGAGGTCCCGGCTCAGCGCATCCCGCCACAGCGGATGGTCGTCGACGACCACGACGCGTCGCGGCGGATCGCTCGCCCGAGCCGCCCGATCCGACGCGCCCGCCCGACCTGACGGGCTCGAGGAAGCGCCGCCGATCGAGGATTCAGCGGGGAACACGTAGCTCGACCTCCGTTCCCTGCCCCGGGCGGCTGAACACGGCGACCTCGCCGCCGAGTTCGCGGACCCGCCCCCGGATGCTGACGGCCAGGCCAAGCCGCCCCTCCGCCTCGGCCTGCTCCGCCCACCCGGGCGCGAGGCCGACGCCGTCGTCGCGGACCGTCACGACGACCTCGTCCCCGTCGTCCTCCAGCAGCACCCACGCTGACGCGCCCGGCCCCGCGTGCCAGGCGACGTTGTCCAGCGCCGCGCCGACCGCGGCGACCACCTCGAACGCCCGGTCCGCCGCCAGCAGGACCGGCACACCCGGCGTCGCGACCGTCACCACCAGCCGCGGCACGGCGTCGGTGGCGCCCCCTTCGCCGCTTCCGGCGTCCGCCCGATCGCGGACCGCCCCGTCGCCGCGGGCAGGCTCGCCACCGAGGGCGGGCTCGCCGTCGCGGACCGGACCGCCCGCCGGGGCGGACATCGCATCGACCGCCGGGGCGGACATCGACGCGCCGGCAGGGGTGGCAACGGCGTCGGACGTCGGAGCGGACGTCGCCGTGAGCTTCGGCGTAGACGTCGTGGCGGCTGTGGGACGGTGGGCGAGAGCCAGCAGCGCCTCGGCGAGGTCGGTGCGGGCGGCCGCCGGTTCGCCGGACATACCCGGCCCGTCCGCGGCGTCGGGTGGGTGCCCCGTCGGGGCGCCGGGCCCGGGGGTGCGCAGCAGGTCGCGCAGCGCGCTCTCCTGTTCGGCGGCGAGCCGGGACACCGCCGCCGCCGGCATCCCCCGCGGCGTCTCCCGGGCGATCAGCGCGAGCACCTGCAGCACGCCGTCGTGCACCTGCCGCGCCAATCGTTCCCGCTCGGCGTCGGCGGCCCGGGCCGCCAATGCGTCGGCGAGCGCCGCCTCCGCCCGCAGCGCGGTTCGGCTCAGATGCCCGGCGACCGCGCCGGAGACGAGCAGCAGCATGCTCGTCCCGACGAGCGCGTCGGTCACCCGGTCCCATTCGAGGATGAACATGACCGACAGCAGCAGGCCACTCGCGACCCCGCCCGCGGCGCCCCAGACCAGCGCGGCGCCGAACACGCCACTCGTCGCCCACATCATCGGCAGGGCATGGCTCGTCCGCGGCCCGACGACCTCGGCGCCGACCACCAGGGCGGCACAGATGACGACGTCGGCGAACGCAAGCCCCTGCAACAGTCGGTGGCGGCGCGCGCGGCTGGCCCGCGGTACCGCCAGCGTCAGCGCCGCCGACCAGGTGATCATCACGACGAGCAGGCCGAGGCCCAGCACGGGCCGGTCGGCGTCATCGAGGCGCACGCCCGCGGCGACGGCCGCGTAGCCGAGCGACACCCAGCGGAAGACCGCCAACGACCGCCAGAGCGCCCCCCGGACGCCTTGCGGCCCGCGGCCGGCGATGACCGCGCTCGACCTGGTGAGCCATGCCCGCGACGCGGGTGGCAGCCGTAGCGTCGGGGAAAGTGGCCGTCGCGGCGCGGGCACCGTCGCGGTGGCGGAGCTGTGCGCCGAGCCCGGCGGCGTTTCAGCCGGGGCACGCGCCTCGCCTTTCGGCGTGGGCGCCGGGGCACGCGCCGCGCTGCTCATCGTCGAACCACTGCCGCCGGGCACCGCGTCAGTCTCGCAGAACCGGCCGAACCGCACCTGAGCGTGATTACTCACGACTGCTCGGGCGCGAAGGCTCAGGTCGAGCGCCGCGGTCGTCCCGACACTGGGCGCATGACGAAACCACCGCCCTCCCGCAACACCACGGCCTACTTCGTCCAGGCGATCCTCTCCTTCGTGATCTCGACGGTCAGCGTGATCGTCGCCATCGCCTACTTGCCCGGCGACGCCTGGATGCGCGGTCTCCTCGGGCTTGGCCTGCTCTACGTCGTGACGTCGACGTTCACGCTCGCCAAGTGCGTCCGGGACCATCAGGAGTCGGCCAGCGTAGTCAACCGGGTCGACCAGGTCCGCCTGGAGCGCCTGCTCGCCGAGCACGACCCGTTCCGCGCCCCCACGCCGTGACGCGAGGGCGTCGATGCCGCGCCGTCGGCCAGTGCGTGGCCGGCGCCGGCGCCCGCCCGCCACCCGCCCGGGCGCTCCGCACCCGACAACGCCATGATCCTCGAACCCCCAGAAGCCCCGGGTGTTGCGAGGACCGCTAGAAGACGCCCCCGGCTGGCAACCATGGCCGGGGCAATCATGGCGGGGGCACAAATGGCGATCACCGCGCTGTCGCGGTGGGTCGGAGGTCGGGCGGGTGAGGTGCTACTCGGGGAGAGGTGCTAGTCGTCCGCGTCGGAGGCACCCGGGCGACGGGTTCGCTTGGTCGCTGACCGGCGGCGCTTGGTGTCTAGCCTGCGCTCGACCGAGCCGCGGGTCGGCTTGGTGGGCCGGCGCTTGCGAGGCGGCGGCGCGGTCGCCTCGCGCAGCAGGGAGACGAGACGCTCAAGCGCCGCCTCCCGGTTGCGCAGCTGGGAGCGCTGCTCCGACGAGGTGACGACCAGCTCGCCCTCGACCAGCCGCCCGGCGAGCCGGGCCAGCGCCCGCTCCCGCAGCGCCTCGGGCACCGCCGCCGACCGGGCCACGTCGAACCGGACCTCGGCCCGGCTGTCGGTCGTGTTCACGCCCTGCCCACCCGGCCCCGACGACCGTGAGAACCGCCACCGAACCTCGGCCGCCGGCAGCACGAAACCCGCCCGCACCACGTATGCGTCCCGCTCCGGGGACACCCGCGCGTGGGGCTGATCGGCCATGGACCCATGGTGCCAGCAAGGCCACGGCGTCTTCGCCGCGATGGCAGAACGCCGAGAACAGGACGCGCATGGGATGAGCAGTGGCCACCGTCGGGTCCACGACCAGGTCGATGTCCGCCGAAGTGAGGAACCGCGGGTGTAGCCGCACCGCGGAGCTGTCCTGAGCGATCGCATCTCGATGCCACAGTGTCACCTCAGACACGGTCTAACCCGACCCTTAGTGTCGCGATGGCGGCTTGACGACGAGTTGGCGTGTGATGCGGTGCCGTGGCTGTGTTGAGGCCGAATGCAAACGCCCCCGCCGGCAGGGCCGGCGGGGGCGATCAGCAGCAGGAGCGCGTGGGCTGGGTCAGCTGCCCAGGCGTTCGACGAGGGCTTCGTGTTCGGACCAGAGCTCGGCGGGCAGCCGGTCGCCGAAGGTCTGGTAGTGGCTCGGGATGAGGTCGGCCTCCTGCTTCCACACCTCGGTGTCGAGGGTGAGCAGGGTGGCGAGGTCGGCCTCGTCGATGTCAAGGCCCTCGGTGTCGAAGGACTCCGACGTCGGGTGGACGCCGAGCGGGGACTCGACGCCGTCCGCCTCGCCCTCCAGCCGGCCGACGATCCAGGCCAGCACCCGGCTGTTCTCGCCGTAGCCGGGCCACAGGAACTTGCCCTCGGCGCTCTTGCGGAACCAGTTGACGTAGTAGATCCGCGGGAGCTTGGCGGCGTCGGCCTTCTGGCCGGTGGCCAGCCAGTGGGCCATGTAGTCGGCCATGTTGTAGCCGCAGAACGGCAGCATGGCGAACGGGTCACGGCGCAGCTTGCCGATCGCGCCGGCCTGCGCGGCCGTCGTCTCGGAGGAGACGATCGAGCCGAAGAAGACGCCACGCTGCCAGTCGGGCGCCTCGGTGACCAGCGGCACCGCCGTGGCTCGGCGGCCGCCGAACAGGATCGCCGAGATCGGCACGCCGCGCGGGTCCTCCCACTCGTCGGCGATGGTCGGGCACTGGCCGGCGGGGACGGTGAACCGGGCGTTCGGGTGCGCGGCCGGCTCGGACGAGTCCGGCGTCCAGTCGCGGCCCTTCCAGTCGATCAGGTGGGCCGGCTTGTCCTTGGTCAGGCCCTCCCACCAGATGTCGCCGTCGAGCGTGCGGGCGACGTTCGTGTAGACGGCGTTGCCCCAGAGCGTCTCGACCGCGTTCGGGTTGGTCTCGGCGCCGGTGCCGGGTGCGACGCCGAAGAAGCCGGCCTCCGGGTTGACGGCGTAGAGCCGGCCGTCCTCGCCGAAACGCATCCAGGCGATGTCGTCGCCGACGGTCTCGGCCTTCCAACCGGGGATCGTCGGGATGATCATCGCGAGGTTGGTCTTGCCGCAGGCCGACGGGAAGGCGGCCGCGATGTAGTGGACCTTGCCCTTCGGCGACGTCAGCTTGAGGATCAGCATGTGCTCGGCGAGCCAGCCCTCGTCCCGGGCCATCACCGACGCGATCCGCAGCGCGTAGCACTTCTTGCCGAGCAGTGCGTTACCACCGTAGCCCGAGCCGAACGACCAGATTTCGCGCGTTTCCGGGTAATGCACGATGTACTTGGTGTTGTTGCACGGCCACGCAACGTCTGCCTGGCCGGGCTCCAGCGGCGCGCCGAGTGAGTGCACCGCCGGGACGAAGAAGCCGTCCTCGCCGAGCTGCTCCAGAGCCGGCGCGCCCATGCGCGTCATCGTGCGCATCGAGATGGCGACATAGGCCGAGTCGGTGATTTCGACGCCGAGCGCGGAGATGCGGGATCCGAGTGGCCCCATGCAGAAGGGCACAACGTACATGGTTCGACCGCGCATACACCCGCGGAAGAGGCCGCGAAGAGTGCCGCGCATTTCCTCCGGCTCGACCCAGTTATTTGTCGGACCGGCGTCGTCCCGGTTATTTGAGCAGATGTAGGTACGGTCCTCGACCCGGGCGACATCGCTTGGGTCGGAAGCGGCGTAGAAGCTGTTGGGACGTTTTTCCTCGTTAAGCTTCACCAAGGTCCCGCGCTCGATGAGCAGGCTGGTGAGCCGGTCGAACTCCTCGGCAGAGCCATCGCACCACTCCACCCGGTCCGGCTGGGTGAGTTCGGCGATCTCACGGACCCAGGCGATCAACCTGGCGTGCTTGGTCGGGGCGGCATCCAGCCCGGGAATCTGTGCCGCGGTCGTCACAGCTCACACCTCCGCTCGCGTCGAACCTGTCGCGTTCTCGCCTCGGTATACAGGTGCAGCTTGCGCACCCGAACGACCTCGTGTACCGGCGGTCACAAACCAACGGCACGGTGGAAGCCGCCACCTGTGATGCCCGTACTAGGGCTGCCTGTACTAGGACGTTCGAGGCCGCGTTCAGGATCATTAGACTGTACCGCTCTTTCCATGCACAGTCGCGCGGTACGACGGGGGGTGGAAACGTTGGATCCATCACGCATCGGGACGGCACGGCCAGCCGGCTCGCCCCGGGACGTGCCGCCGTCCGTGGCCGGTGCGGTTATCGTTCTGGCGTGGTCACAGACGCGGCGCCGCAGCCGACTGCCCCGGGACCGGACAGCAACAGCGCCGGCCTCCGCACCGACGGGCGATCTCACCCGCGTGACCTGACGCGACCGCGCATGCGGGGATGGCTACATGCCGGGGCATTTCCGGTAAGCGTGGCGCTCGGCGTGGTAGCCGTGGCTCTGCCGTCGACGCTGGGCGCCCGGCTCGCCGTCGGCGTTTACGCGATCAGCATCGCGGCATTGTTCGGTACGAGCGCCCTCTACCACCGGACGGTGTGGTCGACCTCACGGGCGCGCGCGCTCATGAAGCGGCTCGACCACTCGATGATCTTTGTTTTCATCGCCGGCACCTACACGCCCTTCGCGCTGCTCGCGATGCCCCGGCACATCGCCCGGCCGATCCTGGCCGTCGTCTGGGGCGGGGCGGCCCTCGGCGTCGCCCTGCGCATGCTGTGGCTGCACTCACCGCGCTACCTGATCGTGCCGCTCTACATCGCGCTCGGCTGGGTCGCGGTCTTCGTCTTCCCCGAGGTGCTGCACACGGCCGGCGTCGCGACGCTGACGCTGCTCGTCGTCGGCGGCGCCTGCTACAGCCTCGGCGCGGTCGTCTACGCCCTGCGCCGCCCCGACCCGGCGCCGGCGGTCTTCGGCTACCACGAGGTGTTCCACGCCTTCACCCTCGTGGCGGCGGGCTGTCACTACGTCGCCCTGATGCTCGCCATCCATCACTGATGCGGGCGCTGCGCGCCCGACCAGGCGCCGCCCGGCGGCGGGCACCCAGCGCCCGCCGCGGGAGCGCCGTGTTAAGGAGCCCCTGTGGCGAACCGGCTGGCTGACCAGACCTCCCCCTATCTGCTGCAGCACGCCGACAACCCGGTCGACTGGTGGCCGTGGGAACCGGCGGCGTTCGCCGAGGCCGCGCGCCGCGACGTTCCCGTGCTGCTCTCGGTCGGATATGCCTCCTGCCACTGGTGCCACGTGATGGCGCACGAGTCGTTCGAGGACGCGACCACCGCCGCCTACCTGAACGACCATTTCGTCAATATCAAGGTCGACCGGGAGGAGCGCCCGGACGTCGACTCGGTCTACATGGACGTCACGCTGGCGCTGACCGGGCAGGGCGGCTGGCCGATGACGGTGTTCCTCACGCCGACCGGTGAGCCGTTCTACGCCGGCACCTATTTCCCGCCGACCCCCCGCGCCGGGATGGGCTCGTTCCGGCAGGTCCTCGCGGCGGTCTCGTCGGCCTGGGACACCCGCCGCGACGAGATCCTCTCGTCCGGCGCCGACATCGCCCGCAAGCTCGCCGAGGCCGCCGAGACGCCGGTCGGCGGCGGGCGCGCCGCGGGTGTCCAGGTCGACGGCGGCCTGCTCGACACGGCCGTCGGCCAGCTCGCGGCCCGGTTCGACGAACGCCACGGCGGCTTCGGTGGCGCCCCCAAGTTCCCGCCGGCGATGACGTCCGAGCTGCTGCTGCGCCACCACGCCCGCACCGGGGACGAGCGGTCGCTCGCCATGGTCGCGCGGACCTGTGAGCGGATGGCCCGCGGCGGGATCTACGACCAGCTCGCCGGCGGCTTCGCCCGGTACAGCGTCGACGCGACGTGGACCGTCCCGCACTTCGAGAAGATGCTCTACGACAATGCCCAGCTGCTGCGCGTCTACCTGCATCTGTGGCGGGTCACCGGCGACAAGCTCGCCGTCCGCGTCGTGCGCGAGACGGCGGCGTTCCTGCTCGCCGATCTGCGCACCGCGCAAGGGGGATTCGCCTCCGCGCTGGACGCCGACGCGGTGCCCCCCGAGCCCCCCGACGCGCCCCAGGCGGCCGAGGCGGCGACGTCCGCCGCCAGCGGGCCGGCCACCGCTCCCGGCGGCCACGCGCACGAGCCGCGGGCGCACCACCCGGTGGAGGGGGCGAGCTACGCGTGGACGCCCGCGCAGCTGGCCGCCGCGCTCGACCCGGACGACGCAGCCTGGGCCGCGGGCCTGTTCGCGGTGACCGCGGCGGGCACGTTCGAGCACGGGGCGTCGGTACTGGCGCTGCCCGTCGATGCCGCCGACGCCGACCGGTTCGCCCGGGTGCGGGCCACGCTCGCTGCCGCCCGGGCCGCCCGGCCGCAGCCGGCGCGCGACGACAAGGTGGTGGCGAGCTGGAACGGGCTCGCGATCGCCGCGCTCGCCGAGGCCGGCGCGTTGTTCGACGAGCCGGAATGGGTCGCCGCCGCCGAGCGGGCGGCGGCGCTGCTGCGCGACGTGCACCTCGTCGACGGCCGGCTGCGCCGGACCAGCCGGGACGGCCGCGTCGGACCGAACGTGGGCGTGCTCGACGACTACGGCAACGTCGCCGACGGCCTGCTGGCTTTGCACCAGGTGACCGGGTCGTTGGAATGGCTGGAGCTCGCCGGCCGACTGCTCGACGTCACCCGTGCACACTTCCGGGCCCCCGACGGCGGCTTCTACGACACCGCCGACGACGCGCCCGCGCTGCTGCGCCGGCCGCGGGAGATCTCGGACTCCGCGACGCCGTCCGGCCAGGCGGCGCTCGCCGGCGCCCTGCTGACCTATGCCGCGCTGACCGGCTCGGCGGCGCACCGTGAGGACGCCGAGGCCACGATCGCCGTGCTGGCGCCGCTGCTCGCCCGGGACGCCCGGTTCGCGGGGCACGCGGGCGCGGTCGCCGAGGCGCTGGTCGCGGGGCCCGCCGAGGTGGCGGTGGTCGGCCGGCCCGACCTGGAGCGGCTCGCCCGGCTCGGCACGGCGCCGGGCGCGGTGGTGGTGACCGCCGGCCCGCTGACGGTCGACCGGCCCGAACCGGGCGTGTACGTCTGCCGGCGGTTCGTCTGCGAGCGCCCGGCGCGGACCGCCGACGAGGTCCGCCAGCTGTTGGGCGCCCGCCTGCCCGGGTAGCGGAACGTGACCCGGCGAGCGAGCGGCTGCCGATCGCGCCGCCTACCGATCGTGACCTCGGCGTGGTGGCGGAGTTCACGTCACCCGCCGGGCCGCGTGGATGCCGCGGGCGGCCTGGCGTGGCGACGTCGAGGCTACTGACCACTGCGTAGCGTAGCTAATCGCGTGAGATGTAAGTGATTAGCGGGATGCCGTGCCGTCTGCGTGACGGAAGGCATCGATGTACTTTCGCCACGTGTTCGGCAAAGTTGGTCGCCAACCCTCCTACCTGCGGCTACCGTGATGCCCTGATGTCTCAAGTCGTGGTCCGGCATTGGGCTGGACCGCTGGGAGGCCCCTACGTGCCGCAGTCGCGACTACGCCAGGAGGCCGGGACCCGGCCCCTGTGGGGTGCTGTCCCGGACAACTCCGAGTAAGCGGGTGGGCGTGTGCCACGAACGCATGTCGTCGACACAAGCGTGCTGCTGTCTGACCCTCGCGCGCTGCTGCGATTCGCGGAGCACAACGTCGTGCTCCCCCTCGTTGTGATTGGGGAGCTGGAGGCCAAGCGGAACCACCCCGAACTAGGTTGGTTCGCCCGGGAGGCGCTGCGCATCCTGGATGACCTACGCATCAAGCACGGACGGCTCGACCACCCGCTGCCGCTGGAGACCGGCGGCACGCTGCGAGTGGAACTCAACCACACCGACCCGACGGTGCTGCCACCGGGGTTCCGCGTCGGCGACAACGACTCGCGCATCCTGTCCGTCGCCCTCAACCTTGCCGCCGAAGGCGACGAGGTCGTCCTCGTCACGAAGGACATGCCGCTGCGGGTCAAGGCCTCCGTCGTCGGACTGGACGCGCAGGAGTACCGCGCGCTGCAGCCCGTCGACACCGGCTGGAGCGGGATGGCGGACCTGAGCGTCAGCCAGGAGGATCTCGACGGGCTCTACGCGGGTGAGCACATCACCCTTCCCGACGGCGCCGAGCTGCCCTGCCACACGGGTCTGGTGCTCACCGCCGCCGGCGGCAGCGCGTCGGCGCTCGGCCGGGTCTGCTCGGACAAGTCGGTGAAGCTGGTCCGTGGCGATCGGGAGGCGTTCGGCCTGCACGGCCGCAGCGCCGAGCAACGCGTCGCGCTCGACCTGCTGCTCGACCCGGAGATCGGGATCGTGTCGCTGGGCGGCCGGGCCGGCACCGGCAAGTCGGCGCTCGCGCTCTGCGCCGGCCTGGAGGCGGTGATGGAGCGCCGGGCGCATCGGAAGGTCGTGGTCTTCCGCCCCCTCTACGCGGTCGGCGGCCAGGACCTCGGCTATCTGCCCGGCAGCGAGAACGAGAAGATGGCGCCGTGGGCGCAGGCGGTCTACGACACGCTGGGCGCGCTGGTCTCCGAGGACGTCATCGAGCACGTCGTCGAACGCGGCATGCTGGAGGTGCTGCCGCTGACCCACATCCGCGGCCGGTCGCTGCACGACTCGTTCGTGATCGTCGACGAGGCGCAGTCGCTGGAGCGCGGGGTGCTGCTCACCGTGCTGTCCCGGCTGGGCGCCGGTTCGCGGGTGGTGCTCACGCATGACGTGGCGCAGCGGGACAACCTGCGGGTCGGTCGGCATGACGGTGTCGCGTCGGTGATCGAGACGCTCAAGGGTCATCCGCTGTTCGCCCACGTGACGCTGACCCGTTCGGAGCGTTCCCCGATCGCCGCGCTGGTCACGACGATGCTGGAGGACCTCGTCCTCTAAGACTCGAACTGGGGCGATCTTGCGTGCGGGGTGGCGGATCACGGGATGTCCGTGGTGCGCCACCCCGTCGCCGTTGGGGCGGGAACGCTTCCGGCCGCTGAACGGTTGTGCGGGGTGGAATCCCCAAGCCCACCGGAGGTGGTGCGACATGCTGTTCGGACGGCGCGTGGCGACGATGGTCTCGCCCGAGCAGGCGCTGCCCGGGCACGAGCGGCGGCAGTACGGGGTCCCGGAGCGGCACGCCGTGCTGGGCACCCCGCTCGAGGGCCCGTTCCCCGAGGGCCTCGAGGTCGCCGTGTTCGGCCTCGGCTGTTTCTGGGGCGCCGAGCGCAAGTTCTGGCAGACCCCCGGCGTCTACTCGACGTCGGTCGGTTACGCCGGTGGCTTCTCGCCCAACCCCACCTACGAGGAGACCTGCTCCGGCCTGACCGGGCACACCGAGGTCGTGCAGGTGGTCTTCGACCCGAACGAGGTCAGCTACGAGAAGCTGCTGTCGGTGTTCTGGGAGGCGCACGACCCGACGCAGGGCATGCAACAGGGCAACGACGTCGGCAGCCAGTACCGCTCAGCGGTGTACACGTACTCCGACGAGCAGGCCGCCGCGGCTGCCCGTAGCCGCGACGCCTACCAGCAGCGGTTGACGGCCGCCGGCCTCGGCGAGATCACCACCGAGATCGCGCCCGCCGGGGCCTTCTACTACGCCGAGGACTACCACCAGCAGTACCTGCACAAGGTTCCGAACGGCTACTGCGGCCTCGGCGGCACCGGTGTCTCCTGCCCCGTCGGCGTGGTCGCCGCCGACGGCTGACCGACCGGCGACAACCCAAGACAGCGACAACCCGAACGGCCCGGCCACCTGGCCGGGTCGTTCGTTCGCTGATCGGTGGCCGCCCAGCGGCCGGCCCCCTCCGCGTGCCCCACCGGAACGCGGTGGCGCACATGGTGGTAGCCGGCCGGGAGGGACGGGTAGCGGGTGGCGCCGACCCCGCCGTAGGTCAATGCGGTACCGGCATCAGGCCTGTCGTCTGCTGTCATGACCTGCCTGCGTCGAGTCGGTGGCCGGACGGGGCGTGCGGGCTCCGGCCGCGGCTACAGCGCGCGGACGTCCTTGCCGACCTCGATGTCGGCGACGCTGCCGACGACCGCGGTCGGGCGGAAGGGATACCGGTCGATGTCGCCGCGGGCGGTGATGCCGGAAAGGACGAGGACGGTGTCCATGCCGGCCTCCAGGCCGGCGATCACGTCGGTGTCCATCCGGTCGCCGATCATGACGGTGGTCTCGCTGTGCGCGGACAGGCGGTTGAGGCCCGTGCGCATCATCAGCGGGTTCGGCTTGCCGACGTAGTACGGATCGACCCCGGTGGCCTTCGTGATCATCGCGGCCACCGAGCCGGTCGCCGGGAGCAGGCCCTCGGCCGACGGCCCGGTCGGGTCCGGGTTCGTGGCGATGAAACGGGCGCCGTCGCGGACGAGCCGGATGGCCTTGGTGATCGTCTCGAAGCTGTACGTCCGGGTCTCGCCGAGCACGAAGTAGTCGGGGGCGCGGTCGGTGAGGACGTAGCCGATCTCGTGCAGTGCGGTTGTCAGCCCGGCCTCGCCGGCGACGAAGGCGGTGCCGCCCGGGCGCTGGGTGTCGAGGAACTTCGCGGTGGCCAGCGCCGACGTCCAGATTCGTTCGACCGGGATGTCGAGGCCCGAGCCGCGCAGCCGGGCCTGCAGATCCCGCGCGGTGAACATCGAGTTGTTGGTGAGCACCAGGTAGCCCAGGTCGGCGGCGGTGATGGACGCGAGGAACCGGTCCGCGCCGGGAATGGCCTGCGCCTCGTGTACGAGGACGCCGTCCATGTCGATGAGGTAGTTCTCGATGACCCGTGTGCTCACGACTCCGGGATTCTGCCCTCCGTGTCCGGGTGCTGCCCGCACCGGGTCACGCCGGCGGTGCGTGCGGACCGAGACGATGCCACCAGTGCCTTTCGGCCGATCCGGTGTCCGAACCGTCGAGGCGGTGTGGTGCGCTAGTGGCATGGCTGACAACCTGATCTTCCGGCTGCCGCCGACGTTCGAGACCGTCGAGCACGAGCGTCAGCACCGCAAGGAGCGCCTCGCCGCCGCGCTGCGGATCTTCGGCTGGTTCGGCTTCGAGGAAGGCGTCGCGGGACACATCTCCGCGCGCGACCCGGAGCTGACCGACCACTTCTGGGTCAACCCGTTCGGCGTCTCGTTCTCGCACATCCGGGTGAGCGACCTGATCCTGGTCAACCAGGCGGGGGAGACGATCGAGGGCCGCCACCCGGTCAACCCGGCCGCGTTCGCGATCCACTCGCAGATCCATCAGGCGCGGCCGGACGTCGTCGCCGCGGCGCACAGCCACTCGACCTACGGGCGGGCGCTGTCCACGCTCGGCCAGCGGCTCGAGCCGATCACCCAGGACGCCTGCGCCTTCTACGAGGACCACGGGCTGTTCGAGGAGTTCGGCGGCGTCGTCCTGGACCTGGACGAGGGTAAGCGCATCGCCGCGGCGCTCGGCGGCCACAAGGCCCTGATCCTCGCCAACCACGGCCTGCTGACCGTGGGCGACTCGGTCGACACGGCCGCCTGGTGGTTCATCACGATGGAGCGCTCGGCGCAGGTCCAGCTGCTGGCCAAGGCCGCGGGCTCCGTGAAGCACATCGCCCACGAGAACGCCAAGCTGACCGCCGGACTCAACGGCAACTCGCTCACCGGCTGGCTGAACTTCCAGCCCCTCTGGGACCAGATCACCCGCCGCGAGCCCGACCTGTTCGACTAACCCGGCCCCGGCGCCCGCGCACCCCCGCCCGGACCACGCCGCCCGCCCGCGCCCGCCCCACGGACAATCATCCAACCCATGGGTCCCGGAACGGCGGCAAAACGCCTGCCGCTGGACGAGACACCGACTGTCCGGACGGGACAACGTAGCCCGGATGCCGCGCGTCTGTCCTGGTGGGTGGCCGACTCCTGGGCTGGCGCTGGCGCGGCCGAGGCATGGTCGCGACCTTCGGCGGGGCCGAGGGGTACGCGGTGGGTCTGATCGCAAGGAGCCGGGGTGGCGGGGCGGCGCAAGGATTTCCGGACCTGGGACGAGCTCAGCATGTCCGAACGGCGCCGGGGGCTGACGATCCTCGCCGGCGCTGGCGTCGTCGCCGTGGGCGTCGTGCTCCTGGTCTACGGCGGCACCAGCGGCGACAGCACGCCCGCGGGTGCGCCGCCCCCGGCGATCAGCGCGGACGCGGCCGCGCGGGCACCGGCGTCCCCGGCCGCGACGGGTCCCGATCTCGACGCGTGGTACGCCGCGATCGCCGGCTTCCGCACTGACATCGGGCAGGCGGAGGCGGCCGTCCGCACGGCGATCGCCGACAACAACGGGGTGGCGCTCCAGCCCGCCTGCGCGTTGCTGGGGACGCGTGCGTCCGCCGCGGACGGCGCGAGTGTCAGCCCGCCGGCCGGCGACGCTGGCCAGGCCTGGACGGCCGGCCTGAGCGCGTACCGGCAGGCGGCGCAGTCGTGCGGGCAGCTCTTCGACGGGACGCAGATTCCCGTGCCGACCCTGCTGAGTCAGACGAGTACCTCGCTTGACGCCGCCGACACCGCCTGGCGGCGGCTGGCCTCGCCGGGCAGCCGCGTCGCCGACGCGGCCGCCGGCTCGGGCGGCGCAGCGACCACCTCCACCGTCCCCGGCTAAGCTCCGCCGTCCGCTGCCACGCTCCGCCGTCCCCCGGCCAGGCAGTCGCGTCGGCCGGGTGCGGTCAGGGCGAGGTCGTCGCCGACGGCGCGGCGTGCGTCGCCTCGGTGGACCGGGGCGCGGTCGGCTGCGTCGCGGTCGCCGACGACGACCGGCCGGGGAAGTTGAGTCCCATGCTCGGGTCGATCGTGATCCCGGTCACCGCGCCGGTGTCGGTCGCGGTCGGCGTGGCGTCGGGGTCGGCGGATCCCGTCGGCGAGGCGCTGGTCCGAATGATCGGGCCGTTCGCGCGGTCGAGCAGGGTCACGGCCGGGCTTCCCGCGGTCAGCGTGGCCTTCACCGGGGCGAACAGGAACGACTCCTGCGGCCGGTAGTCGGCGTCGAGGAAGAACGCCCGCTCGATCGACTCGACCTGCACCGTGGCCCGGGTGTCCCGGCCGGCGCCCACGACCCGGATCGCCCGGATCTGCTCGATGTCCTCGGCCACCGTGCCCGGCGGGAGCGCGATCGCGGTCGCCGCCGGCTCGTCGCGGCGCAGCGACCATTTCGCCACGCCGAGATCCGACCGGTAGATCGTCGGGTTGCCGGCGAGCTTGACCCCGATGGACACCCCGACCCAGGCGGCGTCGGTGTTGGCCGTGCCCTGGGTGGACTTGCGCAGCACGAGGTAGAGGTAGGAGCGCGGGTCGCCGGCGGCCTGGATCGGGTTCTGGGTCGGGTCGTTGAGTGGGTCCTCGGCGGTCTTGCCCTCCCGGACGAGTTCCTGCGCCATCACCCAGTACGTCCACGGATTGCGGTCCATGATGCGCTCCGGTGCATCGTTTGCCGGGTCGATGCTGTCGAGCGCGGCGAACGAGAAGCGCATCTGCCCGTCGGACTTGCCGCACACGTTGTTGGCGAGCCCGCAGGTCTGGACCACCGGGTGGGTTCCCTCGTGACCGCCGGTGAAGGGGACCGTCGAGCCGTCCTGGCCCTGCACGGCGGCGCTGCCCGGGACGACCTTTCCGGCTCCGTCCACCGCCACCTGGTAGACCCAGGCGATCTGGGTGCTGCGCCCCCACTGGGCGAGCACTGCCGGGACTGAGGGCGCGCCGTCCTCGTCCGAGTAGACGACGTAGTAGCGGTAGACCAGGTCGCCGGTGGTCGGTGCCGCGGTCTCGGTGTGGAACACGACCATCGGCGTGTCCGTGACCGCGCTCTGGAACGGTCCGGCGACGTCCGGGCTCGGTCCCTGGCCGGTGCGCCCATAGATGACGGGGGCGTACTCGGCGGCGCCGAAGCCGGCGTCGGCGGCGGTGAGGGTGTGGAACTTCAGATCGGTCAGGGTGGCCGTGTGGGTGGCCGCGGAGGCGCGGTCATCGCCGAACTTGACCTTCAGGGTGTGGTCCCCCGCAGGCACGTTGCCGAGGTCGAGGCTGCGCGGGATCGCGAAGCTCGCCGGGATGACGACGTCGGTGGCGTAGGTGTCGTCGACGAAGAGCGAGACGACCGCCGACTCGGCGCCGTTCGTACCCCAGGACGCCTCCGGCGACGCCGCGCCCAGGTCGAGGATGACCTCGCCGCCGGTCGAGGTGAACGGCGTCGTCACCTCCTGGCCGCGGGTGACGGTGAGGTCGACCGGCCCCGTCGGCTTGTCCTTGCCGCCGCCGCAGGCCGCGGCCGTGGCGACCAGCGTGGTCGCGGCCAGCAGGGCGCCCAGGAGCCGCGGTGTGGGCCGGCGGCGCGCCTCACCTGCCGACGAGGCGTTTGACGTCCGTGCTGTCCCGGTCACTGGCCTCGCCCTCACCTCGGTGCCATCCTCGACCTTCATCCTGGACTGTCTCGGTCTGACCGCTTCAGGCGGCTCCGCCGGTTCCCGCCGTCGGCCGCGGGTGGCCCGCGGCGGTCACGCCCCGCAGCGGACAGCCGCAGACCGACGAGGGTGCCCGAGTGAATGGCAGCCGACGAGACGGGGAGACGGAGGGATGCGCGTGCGCGAGAACCGCGATGAGGAAAGCGTGCCAGCGCAACGACCGACGCGACTGTCGAAGTCGGCGGCCGATTCCGAGCTGGCCCGGCTCCAGGTCGAACTGGTGCGGATGCAGGAGTGGATCGTTCATTCCGGGCTGCGGGTCATCGTCGTCATGGAGGGCCGGGACACCGCCGGCAAGGGCGGCACGATCAAGCGTCGCCCACCTGCCGTCCGCTGGTGAGATCGTGTTCTTCGATCGCAGCTGGTGTAACCGCGCCGCCCTGCCGCCGCGGCAGCAGCGCGCCTAGAAGCGCCCGCCCATCGACAGCCAGACCTGGGTGCCCCGCCGCTACGCGATCGAGTGATGATGGGCCGGAATGCCCCCTTGCTCGGGTTGCCCGCTTGCGCGGCGATATTTCGTCCTTAGTGGTCTGATTGGTGATCTGTAGCGTTGGCATGTCATTTCCTTAAAATTTGCCCCAGCTGCCCGACCGTGGGCATGGATGCGGCATTACCTGGGTACCTTTCGGGCGTGTCCGTGTCGAACAACGCCGTGGTCAGCGCCGCGCTCGGCTATGTGGAGGCCAACCCCGCGGAGCTCGACACCGTCCGTGATCTGGTCATCCTGGCGCTTCTCGGGCCGCCGATCACGCGGTGCAGCACGTTCCCGGCGCACCTGGCCTGCCGGGCGGTCGTGATGTCGCCCGACCAGCACGTGCTCACGGTCAGCGGCACGCGGTCGACCGGGTGGCAGTTCCCCGGCGGGCACATCGACGACGAGGACAGCTCGCTGCTCGGCTGCGCGCTGCGGCAGCTGAGCGCGCGGACCGGCCTCGACCCGAACGCGCTGCGGCCCGAGTCGGTGCTGCCCTGCGACCTCGACGCCGTCCCGCTCGCCGCGGCCGGCGACGTCGACGAGCCCGAGCACGTCCACTACGACTTTCGCTACCTGCTCCACCTGCCCTCGCGTGACCTGGGTGTCGGCGTGACCGGCGACGCTCGGTGGGTTCCCGTCGGCGACGTTCCTGGAAGACTGGGCACGAAGCTTCGGCGCGGCTCCCCGACGTCGGCCGCTCTGCGCTAGCCGCGCGGTCGCGGCGGCTGGACCGCCCGCGCCGGTGCAGGCGGGAGGTCCAGTGATGGCGTGGGGGGACGGTGGCGCGTCCGACGCGTCCGATGCGGGCGGCGCGTCCGACGCGGGCGGCGCGGCCGCGAGCGATGGCGCGGCCGCCAGCTGCCGTCCGGCCGGCGGGGACCGTCCGGGTCGCCGGGGTCCGGGTCGAAGCGGCACGACCAGGATGCAGTCGTACGGGCTGGTCGTCGACTCCGCGGCGCCCGCGCCGGCCGTCTTTGCGCTGCTGGCCGATGGCGCGAGCTGGTCGTCGTGGGGTGGTCCGCTGCTGCCGCGCTCCCGCTGGTACCGGACGGGCACGCCCGCGCCGGGTGGCGTCGGGGCGGTCCGCGAGCTGGGCATCCGCCCGGTGCTGTCCCGCGAGGAGATCGTCGAGTACGTCCCGCCCCGGCGACTCGCTTACACGATCATCTCCGGTATCCCGGTCCATGGCTACAAGGGAATCGTCGACCTCGATCCGCTCCCCGGCGGCGGCACCCGCATCACCTGGCGCGCGACCTTCGTGCCGACGTACCGGGGCACGGGCGCGCTGCTGCGCCTGTTCGCCCGCACGTCGGTCGGCTCGCTGGCCCGGCACCTGGCCAGGGCGGCGGCCGCCGGCCGCACCCCCGGCGCGCCCCCGAGCCGCCGACGAGCGTCGCCGTGAAACCGGAATCGGGTGAAATGTGCGGGCCCAGCCGCCGGGTGTGACAGAAATGAGCCGTCTCATCGCTTCGCGGCGCAATTTCCGCAGATGGACAAAATATCGCCACGCAGGGTGAAGAATAGTTTCGAAGACTTTTACGGGCGGCAAATATCCACCGCGGTTCCCGCTGTGTAGAAATGCCGTCATGGCGCTTTTGCTTCGTCGATCCGCTCGTGCGCGCCGCCCCGGCGGCGCGCGGCGGCCGCACATACGTCTGACTGGCTTCGTCGGTGTCGGGATCATCGCGGTCGCGCTGGTCGGCCCGGTGGCCGGCACCGCCAGCGCGTCGACCACGCCGTCGTTCACCACCCGCCTGGCCGCGAACTGGCGGACCTACCTGGCGGATCGGCCGGGATCGGTCGGCGTCGCCCTCTACGACCGGAACTCCGGCCGCACGGTCTACGTCACCAAGGCGCTGCGTGCCAACGGCTGGGAGACGGCCAGCACGGTCAAACTCGACATTCTTGCCAGGCTGCTCGCGCGAACTGGTCAAACCGGAAAACTTACCGCCGGCCAACAGCAACTGGCCAAGCCGATGATCTCGGTGAGTGACAATGCGGCGGCCTCCGCACTGTGGAGACAGGCCGGCGGCCAGACCGGGATGGACGCGTTCTTCCGCGAGCTCGGGATGACCGCCACCGCGGCCGGCGCGGGCGGCAAGTGGGGCCTCACGAGGACCACCGCCTACGACCAGCTCAGGGTGCTGCGCGCGGTGTCCTACCCGGGCGGCGCGCTCTCCGCGAGCGCGCGGGGCACGGCCGCGAGCCTGCTGAACACGGTCGTCCCCGAGCAGCGCTGGGGGCTCACCGCGGGGGTGCCCAACGGGGTCCGCGTGCAGCTCAAGAATGGCTGGCTGCCCTATGACGGCGGCTGGGTGGTCAACAGCCTCGCCCACGTCCAGGGCGCCGGGAAGGACTACGTCATGGCCGTCTACACGCGGGACAGCACGACCGAGCAGACGGGCATCAGGACGATCGCCGGCCTCTCTCAGCTCGCCTGGGCGGCGGTGCCCACCGCCTGACGCGGTCGCGGGCCCCGCGTCCCCGGACCCCGCGTCCCCGGGCCGGCGGCGCGGCCTTGCCGGGATTACAAGAATTGAGCTATTCGTAACTCCTTGAAACATCGTGCGTAGCTGTGGATACGTACAAACGCAGGCATGGACTCGGGCCGTCCGCCGCCCCGCCGCCGGCCGCGGGCACGCTCGCGGTCGCGGCTGGCGGCCCTGACGGTCGCGGTCGGCGTCGTCGCGCTCGCGGCCGTCGGCGTGCCGCCGTTCGCCTTGGCCGCGACCGCCGCGACCGCCGCGACCGCCGCGTCCACGGCGCCCGCCGTCGGCGGCGATGAGGCCGCGGCGGCGGCCAGCGCCCAAAGTGCCGCGCCAGCCGCCGTCATGGCCGCGTCCGACGACGCCGTTCTCGCCCGGAACCTCGACCTCGAACTCGCGGTCTCGCCGGCGGGCCTGGCCGCTACGGCGGCGCCAGCGACCACCGCCACGCGGGCGACGACGCCGGCTGCGTCGTCGGCGTCCGCGGGATGGACAGTGCTGGCGTCGACCAGCCAGCCCGGGCCGACCGATCAGCCCGCGGGGACCGGTCGTCCGGCGGGGACCGGTGGTCCGGCGGCGACCGGCGAGACCCCGCCTGCCGGCCCGTCCTCGGCCGCCGCGGCCGAGCCGCCGGCGCAGCTGTTCGTGTTCGCCCTGGCGTCCGAGTTCCGGACCTATCTGGCCACGCGCCCTGGCGCCGTCAGCGTCGCCCTCTACGACCGGACCACCGGCATGACCGTGGACGTCACGAACTCGACCCGGAAGGGCTGGGAGACGGCCAGCACCGTCAAGCTCGACATCCTCACCGCCCTGCTCAGGCGGACGGGCGACGGCGGCCAGCTCACTGCGGCGCAGCTCCGCCAGGCGCGCCCGATGATCTCGGTCAGCGACAACGCCGCGGCCAGCGTGCTGTGGCGCCAGGCCGGTAGCCAGACGGGGATGAACGCGTTCTTCAGGGACCTCGGCATGCCGGCGACGACGGCCGGCGGCGCGTGGGGGCTCACGAAGACGACGGCCTTCGACCAGCTCCGGGTGCTGCGTGCCGTCTCGTATCCGGATTCGGGCCTGTCGGCGAATGCCCGGGCGACCGCGACGGGCCTGCTCGGCACCGTCGTCGCGTCGCAGCGCTGGGGCCTGAGCGCCGGCGTGCCGGCCGGCGTGACCGTGGAGATCAAGAACGGCTGGCTGCCCTACGGCGGCGGCTGGGTGATCAACAGCCTCGCCCACGTCCACGGCGCCGGCAAGGACTACGTCATGGCCGCCTACACCCGCGACAGCCGCACGATGGGCATCGGCGTCGAGACCATCTCCGGCCTCTCCCGCCTGGCCTGGCAGTACGTCCCGACGGACATACCCGCTAGCACCTCCGCCGCCCCCTGATCGCCTACCCGGCCGAGACGGGCAAGCCGCGCGTCTCCGTGGCTGGCTCGGTGACGTCGTCAACCTTTTCGAGGACCGGATCGTGCCGATCACCAGCCAGGTCGCAAGGGAGTGGGGTCGACTCGCCGGAGCGAACGTCATCCCCGCCCTCGACGGCCTCATCGGCGCGACCGCCCGAGTCCATGGTTGGACCGTCGTAACCCGCAATACCAAGGACTTCGTAGCCCTCGACGTCCCTGTGCTCAACCCCTTCGCGGACAGCTGACGGTCGTCGCCACCGGGGTGGCTACCTCGCCGTCAGCCGCTGAAGCGGGCTACTGCTCGCATCTTGTTCATGGCGTCCAGGGCGGCGACCTTGTAGGACTCGGACAGCGTCGGGTAGTTGAAGACGCTGTCGACTAGGTAATCGATCGTGCCGCCGCAGCCCATCAGGGTCTGCCCGATGTGCACGATCTCGGTCGCGCCCGTGCCGAAGACGTGCACGCCGAGCAGCTTGTGGTCGTCCGGGCTGACCAGCAGCTTGAGCATGCCGTAGGAGTCGCCGACGATCTGGCCGCGGGCGAGCTCGCGGTAGCGGGCGATGCCGACCTCGAACGGGATCGAGCTCTCCGTCAGCTCGTCCTCGGTCTTCCCGACGTAGGAGATCTCCGGAATCGTGTAGATCCCGATCGGCATCAGGTCGGCGCGCAGCCCGTGTACCTCCTCGCCGCAGGCCGAGTATGCGGCGAGCCGGCCCTGCTCCATCGACGTGGCCGCGAGCGCGGGGAAGCCGATGACGTCGCCGACGGCGTAGATGTGGTCGGCCTCGGTGCGAAAGTCGCTGCCGACCTTGATGCGGCCGCGGCTGTCGGCCGCGAGGCCGGCCGCGTCGAGGCCGAGGGCGTCGGTCAGTCCCTGCCGGCCGGCGGAGTACATCACCGTGTCGGCCGGGATCTTCTTGCCGCTCTCGAGCAGGGTGAGCGTGCCGCCGTTGTGTCGCTCGACGGAGACGACCGACTCGCGGAACCGGAACGTCACGGCCAGGTCCCGCAGGTGGTACTTCAGCGCCTCGACGATTTCCAGGTCGCAGAAGTCGAGCATCCGCTCGTTGCGCTCGACGACGGTCACCTTCGTCCCGAGCGCGGCGAACATCGACGCGTACTCGATGCCGATGACACCGGCGCCGACGACGACCATCGAGCCGGGGAGGCGGTCGAGGTTGAGGATCTGGTCGCTGTCGACGACGGTGCGGCCGTCGAACGCGACCGAGTCGGGCCGCGCCGGGCGGGTGCCGGTGGCGATGATGATCTTCTCGGCCGTCACCCGCCGCGTCTCGATGCCGTCCGGCCCGGCCACCGAGATCGTGTTCGGGTCGAGGAAGCGGGCCATCCCGGTCACCATCGTCACGTGGTTGCGGGCGAGCTGACTGCGGATGACGTCGATCTCGCGGCTGATCACGTGCTGGGTGCGGGCGGACAGATCGCCGACGGTGATGTCGTCCTTGACCCGGTAGCTCTGGCCGTACATCTCCCGCTGGGACAGCCCGGTGAGGTAAAGAACGGCCTCGCGCAGCGTCTTCGACGGAATCGTGCCGGTGTTGATGCAGACGCCGCCGATCATTTCGCGCTTGTCGACGATCGCGACGCGCCGGCCGAGTTTCGCGGCGGCGATGGCCGCCTTCTGCCCGCCGGGACCCGACCCGATGACCAGGACGTCGTAGTCGAACATTCGGGCTCCCCCTCAGCGACCCCGCCCCGGGTCCGTGTCAGCCGGCCCCGCGTGCGTGCGTGCCGAGAGTATCCAGACTGAACAGGAAATACGGCCACACTGTTGGGGTTGTTACCCGCATTTTTCCGTCGCGGTTCCGCCGGTGACACCAACGGCGGACGGCGGCCAGGCGGCGCCGGGTGGGAGGCGACCGGGTCGCCTCCCACCCGGGAGGATCAGGGGTGGGTCATCGACAGCACGTCGAGGGCCGCGTCGAGCTGCTCCAGCGTGAGCTTCCCGTCGTCGACGTAGCCGCGCTCCAGAACGACCTCACGGATCGTCTTCTCCTCGGCGAGGGACAGCTTGGCGACCTTGGCCGCCTCCTCGTAGCCGATGTACTTGTTCAGCGGTGTGACGATCGACGGTGACGACTCGGCGTAACGGCGGCAGCGATCGACGTTCGCCTCGACGCCGTCGACGCAGCGGTCGGCGAACAGCCGGCTGATCGTCGACAGGATGTGAATCGACTCCAGCAGGTTGCGGGCAATCACCGGCAGCATCACGTTCAGCTCGAAGTTGCCGGCCGAGCCGCCGAACGCCACCGCCGCGTCGTTGCCGACGACCTGCGCGACCACCTGGCAGACCGCCTCGGGAATGACCGGGTTGACCTTCCCCGGCATGATCGACGAGCCCGGCTGCAGGTCGGGCAGGTGGATCTCGCCGAGGCCGGCCCGCGGGCCGGAGGACGCCCAGCGCAGGTCGTTGGAGATCTTGTAAAGGGAGATCGCGATGACGCGCAGCACGCCGGAGGCCTCGACCAGGCCGTCCCGGGAGGCCTGCGCCTCGAAGTGGTTGCGTGCCTCGGTCAGCGGCAGCCCGGTGCTCGCGGCGAGCTCGGAGATCACGGTCGCGGAGAAGCCGGGCGGGGTGTTGATGCCGGTGCCGACGGCGGTGCCGCCGAGGGGCAGCTCGCCGATCCGGGGGAGCGCCGCGTTCAGCCGCTCGATGCCGAGGCGTACGGCGGCCGCGTAGCCGCCGAACTCCTGGCCCAGCGTCACCGGGGTCGCGTCCATCAGGTGCGTGCGCCCGGACTTGACCACATCGGCGAACTGCTCGCTCTTGCGCCCCAGCGACGCCGCGAGGTGGTCCAGCGCCGGGATCAGGTCGGCGACGATGCCCTGGGTGGCGGCGATGTGGATCGACGACGGGAACACGTCGTTCGACGACTGGGAGCAGTTCACGTGGTCGTTCGGGTGGACCGGCCGGCCGAGGCGCTCCGAGGCGAGGGTCGCGATGACCTCGTTCGTGTTCATGTTGGACGAGGTGCCGCTGCCGGTCTGGAAGACGTCCAGCGGGAACTGGTCGTCCCAGTCGCCGCGGGCGACCTCGGCCGCCGCGGAGGCGATCGCCTCGGCGATCTCGCCGTCGAGCACACCGAGCTTGGCGTTGACCGTCGCCGCAGCGGCCTTGATCCGAGCAAGGGCCGCGATGTGCGCCCGCGAGATGCGCTGCCCGGAGACCGGGAAGTTCTCGACCGCACGCTGGGTCTGCGCGCGCCACTTGGCGCTGGCCGGCACCCGCACGTCGCCCATGCTGTCGTGCTCGATCCGGTACTCCTGCTCGGTCATGCCGCTCGGTGCTCCTCGTCTTCGGCCGGTCGCCGTTTTCGACCGCCACGATGCGCGTGCCGGCGACACGGGTACTTCCCGCAGGCTAACGACTCCCAGCGGGGGAGCGTCCGCGAATGTGGCCCCGATCGTCCCCGACGGCACGACAAAAAGCCGCCCAGCCCATCGCCTGAGGACGACGGACGGGGCGGCTCTGTCTCAGAACCGTCGCGGTCTCACGGAACCTTCGCGCGGGGCGCGACGGCTCAGCCCGCGGCGCGCTCCTTGGCGCGGATATCGCGGCGCAGCTCCGGTGGCAAGGCGAACAGGAGGTGCTCCTCCGTGGAGGTGACCTCCTCGACGTCGGTGAAGCCACGCTCGGAAAGCCAGACCATGAGCTCGCTGACGAGCTCCTCCGGCACCGACGCGCCACTGGTGACGCCGACGGTCTCGACACCGTCGAGCCACTCCGCCTGTACCTGCTCGGAGTTGTCGACCAGGTACGCGGCCGGCGCACCCGCGTCGAGGGCCACCTCGACGAGGCGGACCGAGTTCGACGAGTTCGTCGAGCCGACGACGAGGATCAGATCGACTGCCGAAGCGATCTCCTTGACCGCCACCTGGCGGTTCTGGGTCGCGTAGCAGATGTCCGAGTTCGGCGGCCCCGTCAGGTGCGGGAACCGCTCCCGCAGCGCCTCGACAGTCTCCATGGTCTCGTCGACCGAGAGGGTCGTCTGGGAGAGGTAGGCGACCCGCTTCGGGTCACGCACCGCCACCCCGGCCGCGTCCTCCGGCCCGTCGACCAGATGAATCCGGTCCGGCGCCTGGCCCGTGGTGCCCACGACCTCCTCGTGGCCCTCATGGCCGATGAGCAGGATGTCGTAGTCGTCACTGGCGAACCGGCGCGCCTCGTGATGCACCTTGGTCACCAGTGGACACGTGGCATCGATCGTGCGGAGCTTCCGCTCCGACGCCTCCTCGTGCACGGTGGGTGCTACCCCGTGCGCGGAGAACACGACGGTAGCGCCGTGCGGCACCTCTTCCGTCTCCTCAACGAAGATCGCACCCTTCGCCTCCAACGTCTTGACGACGTGAGCGTTGTGCACGATCTGCTTACGCACGTATACCGGAACGCCGTACAGCTCCAGTGCCTTCTCCACGGTCTGAACCGCTCGATCGACACCGGCGCAGTAGCCGCGCGGCTTGGCCAGCAGGACCCGCCCCATGTCTCGGCAGTCTACGCGGCGCGGGCCCGGCGGGAAGACCGGCCGTCGGTGCGTCACGCGTTGCCGCGATCCGCCCCGCTCGTCCTTCCCGCCCATCGTGCCTGGTCAGCGGGCGCGTCCCGACAAAGTTCCAGATCGAGGTGTCGCGGGGTCGACGCCGCGCCGGTGCCACGGCGCGGCGAGAGTGTGACGAGCGCGGCAGCGACCGAGCCGGCCGGCGCGGATCCGGCGCGTCGGCGGTGATGTCGGCGGCGATGGTGCCGGCGTCCGCGTGGCCGCGGGCCCTTGGCCGAGATCTGGCCGCCGGTATGTCCTACGGTGCGGGCGTGGCGTTGACATCGAGCCCCGAACAGCCGCTTCCGGTGCGGACGGTGTCCCGCGCGCTCGGTGACTGGATTGGCCGGCTCGGGCGCGTCTGGGTCGAGGGCCAGGTCACCCAGATATCCCGCCGGCCCGGGATGAGCACCGTGTTCCTGACGCTGCGCGACCCGGTGGCGGACGTGTCGTTGCAGGTCACCTGCGCGCGGTCGGTCTGCGACGCGGTCGGCCCGGCGCTGGTGGACGGTGCCCGGGTGGTCGTGTGGGGAAAGCCGTCGTTCTACGCCGGGCGGGGCACGCTCTCGCTGGACGCCGTCGAGATCCGGCCGGTCGGCGTGGGCGCCCTGCTCGCCCGGCTCGAGCAGCTGCGCCGGCAGCTCGCGACCGAGGGGCTGTTCGCCGCCGCCCGCAAGCGCCGGCTGCCGTTCCTGCCGACTGCCGTCGGGCTGATCACCGGCCGGGCAAGCGCCGCCGAGCGCGACGTCGTCGAGAACGCCCGTCGCCGCTGGCCGGCGGTGCGGATCGTCACCCGCGAGGTCGCCGTGCAGGGGCCACTCGCCGCCGGCCAGGTCATCGACGCGCTGCGGGAGCTCGACGCCGACCGGGACGTGCAGGTCATCGTCATCGCCCGGGGCGGCGGGTCGCTCGAGGACCTGCTGCCGTTCTCCGACGAGGCGCTGCTGCGCGCGGTCGCCGCTGCGTTCACCCCGGTGGTGTCGGCGATCGGGCACGAGCAGGACAGTCCGCTGCTCGACTACGTCGCCGACGTGCGCGCCTCCACGCCGACCGACGCGGCCAAGCGGGTGGTGCCCGACGTCGCCGAGCAGGCGGCAATCGTCGCCCAGCTGCGCGCCCGCGCCCGCCGAGTCGTCGAGGCGCGGGTGGATCGGGAGCTGCGGGCACTCGCCGACATGCGCCGCCGGCCGGCCGTCGCCGCCCCGCACCGCGAGCTGGACCGGCGGGCCGAGGCCGTCGACGCGCTGGTCCGCCGCGCGCGGCGCTGCCTCGCGCACGCGGTCGACGTGGCGGGCCGCGACGTCGGCCACGCCACCGCGCGGCTGCGCACGCTGTCGCCCGCGGCGACCCTGGAACGCGGCTACGCGCTGGTCCAGGACGCAGCCAGCGACGCGATCGTGCGCGACCCGCGGGCGCTCACCGCCGACCAGGCACTGCGGATCCGGGTGGCGGCGGGCTCGTTCGCCGCGGTCGTCACCGAGCCCGAACCCACCGAACCTGTGCCGACCGAACCTGTGCCCACCGCGGCGGCGCCCACCGCGGCGGCATCCACCGCGGCGGCGCCCACCGCGGCGGCATCCACCGAGGTGGCATCCGCCGGGCCAGTGCCCACGGAGCCGGCCGTCCTTGTTCCCGCCCGCCCGCGAACACCCCGAACACCCGAGGAGACCCGTTGACCGAGCCGAACATCGACCAGGCCGCGGCGCGGCCGGGCCGGGCCGCCGGTGGGGGACCCACCTTCGAGGAGTCCCGCGCGGAGCTGGAGGACGTCGTGCGCAGGCTCGAGGCCGGCGGCGTCACGCTGGAGGAGTCACTCGCACTCTGGGAACGGGGTGAGGAGCTGGCGAGGACCTGCCAGGCCCTCCTCGACGGCGCCCGCGCCCGCATCGCCGCGGTCGAGCCTGCGTCGCCCGGCCGCCCGGCCGACTGACCGCTCGAAGTCGCTCAAGATCGCCGTTCGTGCCCCAGGGTGTTGCGAGGACCGCTAGAAGACGCCTAGAAGACGCCCCCATTTCACGACCACGCCGGGGCACAACGGCGATCTTGCTGCTTTGGTGGGGCTGGCCGCGGCCGTCCGGGAGGCGGCGGGCTGGGAGACGGCGGGCTGGCCGCGGCCGTCAGGAGGCGGTGGTCTGGACCGGGCGCACCGACGCGGCGAGCGACTCGAGGTCCGCGAGGCGCGCTGCGCCGGAGCCGGCGCCGTCGTCGACGATCACCGTCGAGCCGTCGGCGGCGCGGGTGAGCGCCAGGTGGCCGTCGTCGGCTCGGCGTTCCTCCCAGGACTCGCCCGCGATGGTGCGGTGACCGGTCACCGGGCGGTTGCCGAGCAGGCGCTGCACGGCGTCCGGCGCGTTGCTGACCTCGTAGCGGGCGTATGTCCGGTCGCCCTTGCGGTCGACGACGTAGCCGATGGTCAGCACGGCCAGATCGGTGTCGGCGCCCTGGACCGCGCCCGGCGCCTGGACCCGCAGCGACGTCGGCTTCCACAGGTCGTCGTCGAGGCCGGCCGGCGCGACCACCGAATACGGTGCCTGCCGGGCGAACGCGGCGACGGAGCCGGCCGCGTTGTCGACCACCTTCACCGCGTGCTCGTCACTACCGCGTGGCAGGACGAAGAAGACGAAGGCGAAGACGCCCGCCATGACGACGGCGAGCGAGAGCGCCATGTCCCGGATGGTCTCCTGACCACGCGTACGTGCCACGGCTCCATGATGCTGGTCGGTCTCGGGCGGCACGCTCCGGGGAGCGTCCGAGGCAGGTGGCGGGCGCGAGATGGCCACGGGCGCGAGACGGCCACGGCCGCGGGCGCGACGTGTCGAACTCGCCCGCGGAGGCGCGCAACCTTTCGGGCCCGGCGCGCGTCCGACCTGACGCGCGGGCGGCCGCCGTGCGGAGGGGGCATGACGGCCGTCCGCATCCTCGGCCGTCCGCACACTCGGCCGTCCCTTCCCTTCCCGTCCCGTCCCCGACGCGCCGGGCCGAAGCGCCGTGGACGCGGCGGAACGGCCCGCCCGGGGTCCGGTGGACACCGCGGCGGCGGTCTCTGGTGGCGGTCCCCGGGGCGGCGGTCACAACCGCGGGCGGCGTGCGGAGTCGCCAACTAGTCTTCTGCCGTGGCACATGACAGCAGCGCAGTCCCCGAGCCGCTCGCCGTGCAGGGCCAGGCGCCCGACCGGAACCTGGCGCTCGAGCTGGTCCGGGTGACCGAGGCCGCCGCGCTCGCCGCCGCCCGCTGGGTCGGTCGCGGCGACAAGAACGGAGCCGACGGCGCCGCTGTCGACGCGATGCGCCGGCTGGTCGGCACGGTGTCGATGCGGGGTGTGGTCGTCATCGGGGAGGGCGAGAAGGACGAGGCCCCGATGCTGTTCAACGGCGAGGAGGTCGGCTCGGGCGAGGGCCCGGAGTGTGACGTCGCCGTGGACCCGGTGGACGGCACGACGCTGACGGCCAAGGGCATGAACAACGCGGTCTCGGTGATGGCGGTCAGCGAGCGCGGCACGATGTACGACGCGAGCGTCTGCTTCTACATGGACAAGCTGGTGACCGGTCCCGAGGCCGCCGGTGTGGTCGACATCACCGCGTCCGTCGAGGACAACGTCCGCGCGGTCGCGAAGGCCAAGGGCATCCACCCGCGCGACGTCACGGTCGTCGTGCTGGACCGGCCGCGGCACGCCCAGCTCGTCGAGGAGGTCCGGACGGCGGGCGCCCGCGTCAAGCTGATCTCGGACGGCGACGTGGCCGGCGCCGTGATGGCCGCCTCCGCGGACACTGGCGTCGACCTGCTGCTCGGCGTCGGCGGCACGCCGGAGGGCATCATCACTGCCTGCGCGGTCACCTGCATCGGCGGCGTCATCCAGGGCCGCCTCTGGCCGCGCGACGACGACGAGCGCCGCAAGGTCGAGGCCGCCGGCCTGGACGCGTCCCGCGTGCTGACCACCCGCGAGCTGGTGGACAGCGACAACGTCTTCTTCGTCGCCACCGGCATCACCGACGGCGAACTGCTCGCCGGGGTCCGCTACCGTCCCGGCGGCGCGAGCACGTCGTCGCTGGTCATGCGGTCCCGCAGCGGCACCATCCGCCGCGTCGACAGCCAGCACCAGCTGACCAAGCTGCAGGCCTACTCGACCGTCCCGTTCTAGCCCGAGCGCCCGGCACTCCGCGCCGGGCGCAGAACCCGGCGCGAGCCGGGGTTCAGCGGGGGGTCTCGCGGCGGGCCCGGTTGGCCATCGCGCGGGCGCGTTCGCGGCGGGCCACGGTCGCCCGGCGGGCGCGGACCAGCGCGATGACGATGACGAGCAGCTCGGCGATCAGCAGGCTGGGCGCCCGCAGGATCAGCTCGGAGCCGATGTCGATCGCCTTCGTCTTGAGGCCGCCGTCGCTCCCGGTCGCCGGGTGCAGGAAGCCGACCCCGGCGGTGATCGCCGCGTAGGCGAGTGGCGGCATGATGGCGACCCCGACCAGGTCGTCCACGTGGGTGCGCACGATGCCCGCGACGCAGGCGGTCACGAACAGGACGCCGAAGATCCAGCTGAGATGCCCGAAGACGGCGATGTCGGCCGCCGCGCCCACGGCACCGATGATCAGAACGGCGAGCGACGCGCCGAAGGCGGTGAGCCCGCGACGATTGTTGCTGATCACCGTCGTCGGCTGCAGGGTCGGGCGGCGCCGTCCCGTCGGCGGACGGTCGACCGGCCCGCCGGAACGGTCGGGACGACCGCGGGGGCCGACGGGTTGCCTGTCGGGCAGACTCACGTGGGCAAGGTACCGCCCCAGGTTTAAGAATGCGTCAGCACGATGGGTCACGGCTGTACCGACGGCGGACACCTTCAACTCTCCGTGGGCGTCCCTGCACCGGGGGAGACCGGCGCCGCCGCCTGCGGATCGTCCGTGTCGGCGTGCCCGTTTGAGCCCTCGCGCGGCGCCGGCGGGACCAGCGTCGGCCCCGTCAGGCCCAGCTCACCCGTCCCTTCGTGCCCGTCGGCGTCGGTGAGCAGCTCCGCGGCGGTCAGCGGGCGGATGCCGACCTCGACCGGCTTCGGCACGGCGAGCTCGTCCTCGACGACCTCCATCGCGGCCAGTCGCCGGGCCGACACCAGCACGCGGCCCTCCAGCGACCCGACCGCCGCGTTGTAGTCCTTCACCGCGCGCCCGAGCGAACCGCCGAGCCGGTCGACGTGCTCACCGAGCGTCCCGAGCCGGGCGTACAGCTCGCGGCCGAGCTCGTAGACCTCCTTGGCCCGGGTCGTCAGCGCGTCCTGCGTCCAGGCGTAGGCGACGGTGCGCAGCAGCGCGATGAGCGTCGTCGGGGTGGCGAGCACCACGCCCTTGCCGGCGGCGTACTCCAGCAGGCCCGGGTCGTGGTCGAGCGCGGGAGCGAGGAACGCCTCGGCCGGGACGAAGAGCACCACGAACTCGGGGGAGTCCAGCCGGCGCCAGTAGGCCTTCGACGCGAGCTGGTCGACGTGGGTGCGCAGGTGCCGGGCGTGCGCGGCGAGCCGCTCGGCGCGCACGGCGTCCTCGGTCGTCTCGGCCGCCTCCAGGAACGCCGCCATCGGGACCTTGGAGTCGACGACGATGCTGCGGCCGCCGATCAGGTGGACGACCATGTCGGGCCGCTGCGTCGCCTCGCCCTCCTCGCCGGTGACCGTGTGCTGCTCGGTGAAGTCGCAGCGCGCCAGCATGCCGGCGACCTCGGCGACCCGGCGCAGCTGCAGCTCGCCCCAGGCGCCGCGGGCCTGCGGCTTGCGCAGCGCCGTCACGAGCTGGGCGGTCTGGGTGCGCAGCGCGTCGGACGCCTCCCGGGTGGCCCGCACCTGCTCGACGAGGGTGGCGTAGGCATCGGTGCGGGCGGTCTCCAGCTCGCGCAGCCGCTCCTCCATCCGGCTGAGCGTCTCGCGCAGCGGCGTGACCAGGTTCTCCACGGCGGCGCGGCGCAGGTCGAGGTCCCCGCGGGCGCGGGTGCCGGCCTCGTCCAGCCGGGCGGTCGCGAGGTCGAGGAACTGCCTGCTGGCCCCGTCCAGCGCCCGCGCGGACAGCGCCTGAAACGTGTGCACGAGGCGCTGCTGGCTCTCCTCGACGAGGGCGACCCGCTCGTCGGCCGCCTTGCGCTCGTAGTCCAGGGCGGTGCGCATCCCGGCGACGTCGGCGGTCGCCCGCGCGGCCCCGGCCTGCCGGCCCGCCAGGTACCCACCCGCCGCCCCGACCAGCAGGCAGGCGAGCGCGAGCAGCACCCCCGACGCGTCCATGACCATCACCCAACCACCCCGGTCCGACAACCCGCGCCGCCGGTCCGGACAGGATCAGGTGCGCAGCGTGCGATCCGTAAACTGGCGGACATGGGTCTGTCGATCGGCATCGTCGGGCTGCCTAACGTCGGTAAGTCGACGCTGTTCAACGCGTTGACCCGCAACGAGGTGCTGGCGGCCAACTATCCCTTCGCGACGATCGAGCCGAACGTCGGCGTGGTCGGCGTGCCCGACGCCCGGCTCGGACGGCTCGCCGCGCTGTACGACAGCGCGCGGATCGTGCCCGCGACCGTCAGCTTCGTGGACATCGCCGGCCTGGTGCGGGGCGCCTCCGAGGGCCAGGGCCTCGGGAACAAGTTCCTCGCAAACATCCGCGAGTCGGACGCCGTCTGCCAGGTGGTCCGGGTGTTCTCCGACCCGGACGTGGTGCACGTCGAGGGCCGGGTGGACCCCGCGGACGACATCGCCACGATCAACACCGAGCTGATCCTCGCCGACCTGCAGACCATCGACAACCGGCTGCCGCGGCTCACGAAGGAAGCCAAGCTCGACAAGTCCAAGCAGCCGCTGCTCGCCGCCGTCGAGGCGGCGCGGGCGGTGCTCGACGCCGGCCGGCCGCTGTCGGCCGAGCCGACGATCGACCGGGCGCTGCTGCGCGAGCTGTTCCTGCTGACGGCGAAGCCGTTCCTCTACGTCTTCAACGTCGACGACGATGTCCTCGCGGACGACGCGCGGCGCAAGGAGCTGGCCGACCTGGTGGCGCCGGCCGACGCCGTCGTGCTGTGCGCCAAGGTCGAGGCGGAGCTGCTGGAGCTGCCCGACGAGGACGCGGCCGAGCTGCTCGGCTCGCTCGGGCAGAGCGAGAGCGGCCTCGCCGCGCTGGCCAGGATCGGCTTCCACACCCTCGGCCTGCAGACCTATCTGACCGCTGGCCCCAAGGAGGCCCGCGCCTGGACGATCCGCAAGGGTGACACGGCCCCCGAGGCGGCCGGCGTCATCCACAGCGACTTCCAGCGCGGGTTCATCAAGGCCGAGATCGTCTCGTTCGACGACCTGATGACCGCGGGTTCCATGGTCGCCGCCCGCGCGGCCGGCCGGGTCCGCATGGAGGGCAAGGACTACGTCATGGCCGACGGCGACGTGGTCGACTTCCGCTTCAACGTCTAGCTAGCGGACGCGGCGGGCCAGGGCTGAGACGAGGGCCTCCAGGGGGCCGCGGCGCCCGGTCAGGCGCCAGAGCGATGCCAGGACCACGATGGGGATCACCTGCTGGAGGTAGGACCAGGCGTAGCTGTCGCCGTTCGGGAGCTCGGTCGAGAGCGACAGCGCGTGCAGCGTGTACCAGGTCAGCGTCATCGAGCCCACCGCCGCCAGCGGCCAGATCACGGCCGTGCCGGCCAGGCCCGGCCGGGCGACGAGCAGGGCCGCGCCCAGCAGCGCCACAGCCGTGCCGGTCGTATGCAGCAGGTCCAGTGGCGCGGACGAGTGCGGGGTGTGTACCGCGAGCCACCACCAGGACTGCGTCGGCGTACTGCCGTAGAGGCCGCTGTCGAGCAGAGCGCCCGTGTCGTCGTACATGGGCCCGACCCCGGGGATGATCGAATTCGTGGCCAGCAGGGCGTCGCGGCCGCCAAACGGCCCGAGCAGCAGCCATGACAGCCCCCAGGCTGCCGCGGCCACGGCTGTCCCCGCGCCGAGCAGCGTCCCCGCGACCCGGGTGTTGCGCAGGTCCAGCCGGCCGACGAGCATGCCCGCGCTGAGGTAGCCGATCCAGGCGAGCGCGGGGTAGTAGCCGGTGAGAAGGATCGTCAGCGCCAGCCGGCCGGGCGAGTCGACCAGGTCGGCGAAGGTCGGGTTGCTCAGCAGCGGGTCGGGCAGGTGCGGGCGCAGCAGCTGGCTCAGCACCGGCTCGACCAGCAGCGCGCCGCCGGCCACCACGGCGAGCACCCACCGGGAGGCCCGCAGCAGCGGCAGCGCGAGCACGAACAGCACCGCGTAGTACGGCAGGATTACCGCCACCGGCGTGTCGGTCAGGCCGATCGCCAGGCCGAGGGCGCCGATGCAGACCGCTCGGACGAGCGTCCCGGTGCGCGGATGGGTGGCGCGGGCGGTGACCAGCGTGAGCGCCACCCCGGCGAGCACGGCGAACGCCGCGGCGGCGCGGCCGGCGGCGGCCTGATGCGCGATCGTCAGGTGGCCCTGGTCGTCGAACGGCGGGATGACGTGCGTCGCGATCATCCCGAGCAGGGCCGCGCCGCGCGCCGCGTCCACCCCGACGATGCGGCCCCGGGAGGGCGGCCCGCCGCGCAGGCGCAGGTCCGCCGGGGCGGCCAGGTCGCGGGACCGGACCGTGGTCACCGGCCGGGCGGGCGCCGCTCGTGCAGGGGGCGCCGCCGGCGCCCCTGGTGCCGCTGGTGCCGCTGGTGCTACCGGCGTTCTGTGCTCGGCCGGTGCCGGCTGCCGGGCCGCGGGCGGCTCTGGCGGCGGCGACAAGTCCGACATGCAGACACCCTCTCAGCCGAAGCCGCCGACGACCATCGACCCGCGGGATGGCGCTGGCGCCGTCGACACACGGAGGCTCACCCGCGACGAGCGGGAATCGCCTGGCACTGCCGTGCCGCGGCCATCGTCGCGAGCCGGGTCATTGGTCCCGGTTGGACGTGGGTCGCTACCCGTGACGGCCCCGGAATCTGGGAAAGTCACCGGGTATGGATCCCGAGCTGGAGCCCGCCTGCGCGCCCGACGCCGCGCCGGGCGGTGGGCTCCAGACGCGGCGCACCCGCGCCGGTCGTTCGCCGCACGCGGGCGTGCCGGTCCCCGTGGCGCCGCCGGCCTCCGTGGTGCCGCCGGCCCCCGCGGTTCCGGTGGCCCCCGCGGTTCCGGTGGCCCCCGCGGTTCCGGTGGCACCGCCGGTTCCGGTAACGCCCCCGGCCGGTGCCGCTCGGGAGGTCCGCGCCGGCCGCGGCCGCCTGGTCGTGGCCGTGGCGCTGCTCGACGCCCAGCGGCGGGTGCTGGCCGCGCGGCGCACGTCGCCACCCGCCTACGCGGGGATGTGGGAGTTTCCCGGCGGCAAGGTAGAACCGGGCGAGGACGAGCTGGCGGCGCTGCGGCGCGAGTGCCGCGAGGAGCTTGACGTCTCGATCGAGGTCGGGCCGGTGCTGGGCCAGGTCGAGCTCGCGAGCCCCGGCTGGCGGCTGCGTGTCTGGTTCGGCCGGATCCGCGGGGGCGCGCCGCGGGCGGTCGAGGGCGGGGAGCTGCGCTGGTTGGCGGTCACCCAGCTGGCCGACGTGAGCTGGCTGCCGGCCGACGTGCCCCTCGTCGAAACGCTGCGCCGCCGGCTGCTCGACCCCGAGCCGCTGGCCTTCCCGGCCCGCTGACCGGCCGTCGCCGGCGGTGCCCGCCGCTGGCCTGTTGCTGAAATCTCGTCGGCGAGCGGGTGTCCAGCACGGCGCGCGGTGTAGTGCGCCCGCGGGAGTCCGTACCATGGAACGGACGCCCGCGGCAGGACGAGTGATCCGCCCGGGCTGTCGGCACGCCTGGCGAGCGCCGGACCATGACCTGACGGACTGTCGTCCGCGCCACCGTCACCCGGACCGGGCGTTCCACGTCACCATCATCTCGGGGTCGAGCGCCCCCTGTCCGCCCCGGAGCCCGTAGCCGTGCCCACCAGCACCGAGTCGCCCACCACGTCCACCGCCGCCGAGCCCACGAGCGCCGAGTCCACCGGCACCGTGCCCGCGGGCGCGGTGCGCAGCCGTGACGACCTGCGCAACATCGCCATCATCGCCCACGTCGACCATGGCAAGACCACCCTGGTCGACGCGATGCTGCGCCAGTCCGGTGCCTTCAGCGCGCATGCCAGCGAGGACCTCACCGACCGGGTGATGGACTCGATGGACCTGGAGCGCGAGAAGGGCATCACGATCCTCGCGAAGAACACCGCGGTCCGGTACGGCGACACCACCATCAACATCATCGACACTCCCGGCCACGCCGACTTCGGCGGTGAGGTCGAGCGCGGCCTCGCGATGGTCGACGGCGTGCTGCTGCTGGTGGACGCGAGCGAGGGCCCGCTGCCGCAGACCAGGTTCGTGCTGCGCAAGGCGCTTGCCGCCCGGCTGCCGGTGATCCTCGTCATCAACAAGGTCGACCGGTCCGACGCCCGGATCGCCGAGGTCGTCGACGAGGCGTACGAGCTGTTCCTCGACCTCGACGCGGACGAGGACCAGATCGACTTCCCGATCATCTACTGCAACGCCAAGGCCGGCCGCGCATCCACGGTCCGCCCGGCCGACGGCGACAGCCCGGACGCGCCGGACCTCAAGGGGCTGTTCGACCTGCTGCTCGAGACGATCCCGGCGCCGAGCTACACCGAGGGCGCGCCGCTGCAGGCGCTGGTCACCAACCTCGACGCCTCGCCCTACCTGGGCCGGCTGGCGCTCTGCCGGGTGCACAACGGCGAGATCCGCCGCGGCCAGCAGGTGATGCTCTGCCGTGCCGACGGGACGCAGGAGCGGGTCAAGGTCAGTGAGCTGCTGATGACGCAGGCGCTGGACCGCTCGCCGGCGGAGGTCGCGGGTCCTGGCGACATCATCGCCGTCGCCGGCATCCCCGACATCACGATCGGCGAGACGCTGGCCGACCCGGAGGACCCGCGTCCGCTGCCGGTGATCACCGTCGACGAGCCGTCGATCAGCATGACGATCGGCGTCAACACGTCGCCGCTGGCCGGCAAGTCGGGCAAGAAGCTCACGGCACGCCTCGTCAAGGCGCGCCTGGAGGCGGAGCTGGTCGGCAACGTGTCGATCCGCATGCTGCCGACGGAGCGCCCGGACACCTGGGAGGTTCAGGGCCGTGGCGAGCTGCAGCTCGCCGTGCTCGTCGAGCTGATGCGCCGCGAGGAGTTCGAGCTCACCGTCGGCAAGCCGCAGGTCGTGGTCCGGGAGGTCGACGGCAAGGTGCACGAGCCGGTCGAGCGGCTCACCATCGACGCGCCGGAGGAGTTCCTCGGCACGCTGACGCAGCTGCTCGCGGTCCGCAAGGGCCGGGTCGAGCAGATGATCAACCACGGCACCGGCTGGATCCGGCTGGAGTACCTCGTGCCGGCCCGCGGCCTGATCGGCTTCCGCACCGAGTTCCTCACCGAGACGCGGGGCACCGGTCTGCTGCACCACGTCTTCGAGGGCTACGAGCCCTGGTTCGGCGAGCTGCGCACCCGGGCGACCGGCTCGATGGTGGCCGACCGGCCCGGCCCGACGACCGCCTACGCCCTGTTCAACCTGCAGGAGCGCGGCACGATGTTCGTCCCGCCGATGACCGACGTCTATGAGGGCATGATCGTCGGTGAGAACTCGCGGGCGGACGACATGGACGTCAACCCGACCAAGGAGAAGAAGCTCACCAACATGCGCTCGTCGACCGGCGACGAGCTGGTCCGGCTGACCCCGCACCGCCAGCTCTCGCTGGAGCAGGCGCTGGAGTTCTGCCGCGAGGACGAGTGCGTCGAGGTGACCCCGGCCTTCGTCCGGATCCGCAAGGTCGCCCTCGGGGCGGCCGAGCGCGAGAAGCTGCGCTCTCGCCGCCGCGCCAGTTAGCCCCCCCGGCCGGGCGGCCCGGAGGTAGGGGCCGCCCCGGCCGGTCGGTACCGTCGGGGCGGGACATCGACGCCGTCCGGGGCAACGGGGCCGCCGGACCGACGGACCGGAAGACGGGTGAGCTGTGGGCGCGGGCGAGACGGTGCCGCCAGGCGAGACGGTGCTGGTGACGGGCGCGGCCGGCTTCATCGGCTCGCACACCTGTGTGGACCTGCTGACGGCCGGATACCGGGTGATCGGCGTCGACAACTTCGTGAACAGCTCGCCACGGGCCGTGGACCGGATCCGCGCCGTCGCGGGCGAGGCGGCCGCCGGGCTGGAGTTCATCGAGCTGGACGTGCGGGACGCCGCGGCGCTGGGCAAGGTCCTCGCCGGCGCGGAGGTGGGCGCGGTCGTGCACTTCGCCGCGCTCAAGGCCGTCGGCGAGTCGGTGCGGATGCCGGTCGAGTACTACGACACGAACCTCAACGCGACGCTGCGTCTCGTCGAGACGATGCGCGAGCACGGCGTCCGCCAGCTGATCTTCTCCTCGTCGTGTTCGATCCACGGCGATGTCGACGTCATTCCGATCCGCGAGGACGCGCCGGCGAAGCCCACGAACCCGTACTCGAGCACCAAGTGGATGTGCGAGCGGATCCTGTCCGACCTGTGCGTCGCGGAGCCGGAGTGGCAGGTCATCGCGCTGCGCTACTTCAACCCGGTCGGCGCGCACCCGTCCGGCCTGCTCGGCGAGGACCCGCGCGGGGTGCCGAACAACCTGATGCCGTACCTGCAGCAGGTCGCCGTCGGGCGCCGCGAGTTCCTCTCGGTCTTCGGCGAGGACTACCCGACCGTCGACGGCACCGGCGTGCGCGACTACATCCACGTCATGGACCTCGCCGAGGGGCACCGCGCGGCCCTGGTCCACCTCGGTGACGCGCCCGGCTTCCGGGTCGTCAACCTCGGGACCGGCAACGGGACGTCGGTGCGGCAGCTACTGGCGGCGTTCAGCGCGGCCTGCGGACGGGAGCTGCCGCACCGGGTGATGCCCCGGCGGCCCGGGGACGTCGCCGAGCTGGTCGCCGACCCGGCGCATGCCGCGGCGGCGCTTGGCTGGCGTGCCCGCCGCGGCCTCGAGGAAATGTGCCGGGACGCCTGGGAGTTCCAGCGTCGTAACCCGCGCGGGTACGACGAGACCGCCGGGTGAGTCCTCCCGGCGCGTGCGTCCCACGGCGCGCCAGTTCCGAGACGAGGAGCGTGCGCCCGTGAGCGAGGCACCCGACGACGCGGCGAGGGACCGGCCGCGCCGGATCCTCTTCGTGCACGCCCACCCCGACGACGAGACGATCGCGACCGGCATCACGATGGCCGCGTACGCCGCCCGGGCGGATACGCACGTGACGTTGGTCACCTGCACGCTGGGCGAGCTGGGGGAGGTGCTGGCCCCCGAGCTGGTGAACCTGCGCAGCGACCTCGACGATCAGCTCGGGGGCTACCGGATCGGCGAGCTGGAGCGGGCCTGCGCCGCGCTCGGCGTGACCGACCAGCGCTACCTCGGCGCCGCCGGCCGGTTCCGGGACAGCGGGATGATCGACACCGCCGGCAACGACGACCCGCGCTGCCTCTGGCAGGCCGACCTCACCGAGGCCACTGTCGAGCTCGTCCGGGTGGTGCGCGACGTGCGCCCGCAGGTGCTCGTCAGCTATGACGCCAACGGCGACTACGGCCACCCCGACCACATCCGGGCGCATCAGATCACGGTCGCCGCGTTCACCGCCGCGGCGGATCCGGACTTCGCGCCCGCGGCCGGACCGGCCTGGGCACCGTCGAAGCTCTACGAGACGGCCACGCCGAAGTCGTTCATCGAGCGCGGGATCGAACAGTTCGCGAACGACGAGAACACCCCGTTCTACGGCGTGACCAGCGCCGACGACGTTCCCCTGGGCGTGCCGGACGAGCAGGTCACGACCCGCGTCGTGGCGCACGACTTCCTGCCCGCGAAGCTCGCCGCGATGCGGGCGCACCGCACCCAGATCGCCGTCGACGGATTCTTCTTCGCCCTGGCCGACGGAGTCGGCCGGGAAGCGTTCGGGATCGACCACTACGTCCTCACCCGCGGCACGCCCGCCCCGGCCGCAGACGGCCGGGAGGACGACCTGTTCGCGGGGCTGTGACACGGTTCGCGCCGCGCGGACACGGGCGTCGACGGTGGGCGTGACCGGGCCGGAGCGCTTTGCGTAGCGGGGCTACTGTCGACGTATGCCCCGTCCCAGGACAGGATCGCCTCCACCGCGGCCCGGTGAATCCGGGGCCGGGCGCGCGGGTGGTCTGACGGACTCGGTGGCGGCGAAGGTGACGGGGCTGGACGGCGCGCGGGACGTCGTCGTGGGTGAGCCGTCCAGGCTCTTCCTGTGCGGCGCCTACGCGTTCGGCCTGCTCGCCGGCGTCATGCTGGGCGTCTACGGGGTGGCCGCGGTGCCCGCGGGCCCCCGGGTGGGCGGCACCCTGATCTCGCTCGGCCTGCTACTCGTCGTCGTTGGCAACCTCGGCGTCCCGATGCTGCTGCGCTGGCTGACCGGGACGCGGCTCGGCGCGTGCACGATGCTGATCGGCTGGGTGCCCGTGGTGCTGCTGCTCGGGTCGACCCGGGGCGAGGGCGACCTGCTGCTGCGCGCCTCGCCGACGTCGTATCTCTTCCTCGCGCTCGGCGTCCTGGCCCCGCTGCTGGTGGCCGCGCTGCTGCCCAGCCGCCGCGGCCTGACCGCGTTTCCGCTACCGCCGGCCGGCTAGGAGCCCGCCGCCCGCACGGAGCCAACCGGTCAGTTCAGCCGGGCGCGGGCGGCGATCGCGGCCGCGCGGGCCGCGGCCGCCGCCGTCGGCTCGGCGACCTCGACCGCGTCGGCGAAGGCGACCAGCTCGCGGGCGCCGCCCCCGAAGTCGCCTCGGCGGATCAGCAGCTCGCCGCGCTCCCGGCGCAGGCTCGCGGGATGGTGCGGCAGCAGCAGCGACAGCTCGACGGCCCACAGCCGGGTCGCGGTCGCGTCGGTCCTGGCCGCCAGGATCCGGATGTTGCCGAGGACCCGGGCGAGCAGGTCCTCCGAGGTCATCGGGGCGAGCTGGGCGCGGCTGAACGGCACCCCGGCGGACCGGACGCGGGCCGCCGCGTCGTGGACGGTGATCCGCCGGCCGCCGGCGAACGGGTCGACGAGGACGTTGTCCCGCGGGGTGCCGAGCGCGACCACCATGTGGCCGGGCAGCCCGACCGGGTAGGCCGGGACGCCCAATCGGGCGGCGACCTCCAGCCAGATGACCGACAGGATGATCGGCAGGCCGTGCCTGCGGCGCAGCACGACCGGCAGCAGGGACGCCCGCAGGTCGTCGTAGTCGGCGGCGGCGCCGGTGAACCCTGCCTGCAGGCCTAGCGACTCGTGCAGGGCCTCGGCGACGTCCATCGGGTCCGGCCCGGCGATCAGCTCGGCGGCGGTGCCGCCGCTGGCCGAGGCGTGGGCGGTCTTCGCGGCGAGCACGGGGCGGGCCTCGTCGGCCAGCCGGTCGAGTGCGCCGATCACGTCGGCGGACTCCGCGTCCGGCTCCACCTCCGCGGCGATCAGCTGGCAGCCGAGCGCGAGGTCGATGGGTGTCCGTCGTACGACATCGACGAACCGGGCGCGACTGCGGGCGCTCATCGATCGGCCTCCACATCCGGGGCGTCCGGGTGCTTGCTCTTGGCGGGCGGCCCTGGGCAGGATTCAGCCGCCGGCACGGTGGGTGCGGGCCGGCCGGCGGCCCTTTCGGGGGTGTCGGGCCCACGCTGACCTGCGGGGCCCTGTCGGTCTGCCGGCGGATCCGCCGGATCGGCGGCCGGGCCGGATTCGGTCGGCGGCTCGGGGCGTGTCCTGCGGGCGGGCCGCGCAGGGATGACCTTGGCCGCGACGAGGTCGGCCTCCGGAACGTTGATGATCTCGCCGTTGTCGTGCACGACGGTCAGGCCCCCGACTGTCCACTCCTGGAGGGTTCCGATAACGTCCGTCAGCGGCACCGGCCCCGCAATGCGGCGCCGGATCACGACCCGCGCGCCGATGTCGGCCCGAGTGATGCGGACGACATACACGACCAGCGAACGCCCTTGCTGTCGACACGGAACGGTCGAGGTCGATACTAAGGAATCAGTCGCTCGTGAGCCGAGGAGGAACATCCGGTGACCTACGTCATCGCCGAGCCCTGTGTCGATGTCAAGGACAGGGCTTGCATCGAAGAGTGCCCGGTCGACTGCATCTACGAGGGCGGTCGGATGCTCTACATCCAGCCTGACGAGTGCGTCGACTGTGGTGCCTGCGAACCGGTCTGCCCGGTTGAGGCCATCTACTACGAAGACGATGTGCCCGAGCAGTGGAAGCCGTACACGGACACGAACGCGAGCTTCTTCGAGGAGCTCGGCTCGCCCGGTGGCGCCTCCAAGGTCGGCGCGCTCGACTTCGACCCGCCCGCCGTGTCCGCGCTGGCGCCCCAGGGCGAGCACTGAGCGTGGCGTTGAACGGCCCGGCGGGAACGCCGGCACCCACCCGGGCCTCACAACCCGCCGCGGCGCCTGGTCGGCGGGGCAGGTCCAGGGTCCGGCTGCCGGACTTCCCCTGGGATCTTCTCGCGCAGTACAAGGAGAAGGCCGGCCAGCACCCGTACGGGCTGGTCGACCTCTCCGTCGGGACCCCGGTCGACTCGGTTCCGGCGGTGGTCCAGCAGGCGCTGGCTACCGCCGCCGACTCGCCCGGGTACCCGCTCACCTGGGGCACCGCCCGGCTGCGTGAGGCGGCCGCCGGCTGGCTCGCGCGCCGGCTCGGCGTGCTCGTCGACCCGTCCGCGGTGCTGCCGGTGATCGGGACAAAGGAGCTGGTCGCCCAACTGCCGGGCCAGCTTGGCCTCGGGCCGGGCGACCGGGTCTGGGTGCCGACGCCGGCCTACCCGACGTACGAGGTCGGCGCGCTGCTCGCCCGCTGCGAGCCGGTCCTCGTCCCGGCGGATGGCGTGTCTCTCGTCTGGCTCAACTCGCCGTCGAACCCGACCGGCCGATGCATGAGCGTCGACGAGATGCGCGCCGTCGTCGCCTGGGCGCGGGAGCGCGGCGCGATCGTCGCCAGTGACGAGTGCTACATCGAGCTGGGCTGGGAGGCCCGCGCGGTCTCGGTGCTGCACCCCGACGTCTGCGGCGGCTCGCACGAGGGCCTGCTGGCCGTGCACTCGCTGTCGAAGCGGTCCAACCTCGCCGGCTACCGCGCCGGGTTCGTCACCGGCGACCCGGCGCTCGTGCGCGAGCTGCTCGAGTTGCGCAAGCACGCAGGGCTCATGCTCCCGGGCCCGGTCCAGGCGGCGATGACGGCGGCGCTCGCCGACGACATGCACGTCGCCGACCAGCGGGCGCGGTACGCGAACCGGCGCACCATCCTGGCCGCTGCCCTGGCGGTCGCCGGCTTCACGATCGAGCACAGCGAGGCCGGGCTGTACCTGTGGGCCACCCGCGGCGAGGACGCCTGGGCGACCGTCGACGCGCTCGCCAGCGTCGGCGTGCTGGTCGCGCCGGGGGCCTTCTACGGCGAGGCCGGCCGGTATCACGTCCGGGTCGCGCTGACCGCGCCCGACGCCCAGGTCGCGACGGTGCCGGAGCGGATGGCCATGCTGCCGCCCCCGCGGACCCCCGCCCCATCGGCGCCTGCCGCCCAGCCGGCGACGAGCCCGCACACGGGCGGGTACGCCTACCCGCCCGCCGGGCAGGCGCCGCCGCCTGGCCGCCAGCCCGAGCAGTACCAACAGCCCGGCCAGGCTGGGTACGGCCAGGGGCGTCAGCCCGGCCAGGGCGGCCAGTCCGTCCAGGCCGGCCAGGTTGGGTACGGCCAGGGCGGTGAGTCCGGCCAGCCTGGCCAGGCTGGGTACGGCCAGGGGGGTCAGCCGCGGCCGGCCGGGTACGAGCAGCGGTCGCCGTCGGCCCAGGCACAGCGGGGGCAGGCCGCTCCAGGACCAGCCGACGTGGCCGGGCGGTCCGCCGGCAGGCGGCCGGCCGGGCAGCGCCATGCCGCGCCCGTCTTCGACAACATCGCCGGCTTGGCCGCTGCCTACGGAAACCCGTCGGACCCCGAGGCCGTCCCGCCGGCCGAGCCACCCGACATCCGCTAGCCGAACAAGTCCGGTCTCGCGAGCGTCGGCTCGGCGGCCGCCTGCGCGGCCGCTGGCCCAGCCTGCCCGGCCGCATAGGGTCAGGCGGGTGAGCACCTCTGAATCCTTCGCCTCCCCGCTGGACCCGGTCGTCGACGAGCTCTGGGAGCGCCGGGCGGAGCTGAGTCCCGAGGACGCGGACGCCCGCAAGGCCGTCGTTGCCGCCGTCGACGCCATCGACGCGGGCGAGGCGCGGGTGGCCCAGGTCGTCACCCCCGGCGGCGAGGTCGTCGTCGACGAGCGCGCCAAGCGGGCGATCCTGCTGTCCTTCAAGGTCCTTCCGATGGTGGAGTCGGCGGCCGGCGCGTTCCAGTACCACGACCGGGTCCCGCTGAAGACCCGATTCGACGGCGTCCGCGTCGTTCCCGGCGCGATCGTCCGCTGGGGCGCGCACATCGCGCCCGGCGCCGTCCTGATGCCGAGCTACACCAACATCGGCGGCTTCGTCGACTCCGGCACGCTCGTCGACACGTGGGCGACCGTCGGCTCGTGCGCGCAGGTCGGCCGCAACGTCCACCTCTCCGGCGGCGTCGGCCTGGGTGGCGTCCTGGAGCCGCCGAACGCGGTGCCGGTGGTCGTCGAGGACGAGGCGTTCGTCGGCAGCCGCTGCATGGTGGTCGAGGGGGCGCGGGTGCGCCGCGGCGCAAAGCTCGGCGCCGGCGCGATCCTCACGTCCTCGACCCGGGTCTTCGACGCGAACACCGGCGCGGAGTACCCGCGCGGCGAGGTTCCCGAGCGGGCCGTCGCCGTCGGCTCCAGCAAGGTCCGCGCGTTTCCCGGCGGCGAGTTCGCGATGCCCTGCATCCTGGTGCTGCGCACCCTGGCCGAGGGTGAGATCCATGACAAGCTCGCCCTCAACGACGTCCTGCGCGAGCACGGCGTCGCCACCTAGTCCGGAGGAATCCAGGTCATGGAGCTGGACATCGCGGCGCCGCCCGGGGAGCTGACGCGGGCGCTGGTGGACGTCGAGTCGGTGAGCGGCGACGAGGGGCTGCTTGCGGACGCGGTCGAGAAGGCGCTGGCCGGCGTGGTCGGGCTGGCCGTCGACCGGGATGGTGACGCCGTCGTGGCGCGCACCAGGCTCGGCCTGCCCAGCCGGGTGGTGGTCGCCGGCCACCTCGACACCGTCCCGATCGCGGACAACCTGCCGGCCCGCGTCGACGGCGACCGGCTCTATGGCTGCGGCACGTCCGACATGAAGGCCGGGGTGGCTGTGATGCTGCACCTCGCGGCGACGCTCCCGCCGGCAGACCTGGCCCACGACCTGACCTGGGTCTTCTACGACCACGAGGAGGTCGGCGCCGCGCTCAACGGGCTGCGCCGGCTCGCCGAGGCGCATCGCGACTGGCTGACCGGCGACCTGGCCGTACTCATGGAGCCGACCTCCGGCGAGATCGAGGCCGGTTGCCAGGGCACGCTGCGGGTGGTGGCGACGGTGCCGGGCCGGCGGGCCCACTCGGCCCGCTCCTGGCTCGGTGACAACGCCATCCACCACGCCGGCGAGCTGCTGTCCCGGCTCGCCAGCTACCAGCCCCGGACCGTCCTGCTGGACGGCTGCGAGTACCGGGAGGGCCTGTCCGCGGTGCGCATCGCCGGCGGGGTGGCGGGCAACGTCATCCCGGACAGCTGCGAGGTGATGGTCAACTTCCGGTTCGCCCCGGACCGGGATGAGGCCGCCGCGCTCGCGCACGTCGCCGCGGTGCTCGACGGCTACGAGCTGACGGTCGCGGACAACGCGGGTGGCGCCCTACCCGGCCTCGGGGCGCCGGCCGCGGCCGCCTTCGTGGCGGCGACGGGCCGCACCCCGCGGGCGAAGTACGGCTGGACGGACGTCGCCCGCTTCGCGGCCCTCGGCATCCCGGCGGTGAACTACGGCCCCGGCGACCCCAACCTCGCCCACACCCGCGACGAGTATGTCGAGCTCCCCCTCGTCGACGAGGCCGAACGCGTCCTACGCGCCTACCTCACCCGCTAGCCATCACGGCGCGGCGACCAGCCCCAGCCGCAGATTATGGGATTACTCACAGACTGTGACGAACCCCGCATGCGTCGGATCGGACCCACCCACGAGCGCAGCGAAGTGACCCTGCGGGCGCCGTCGCGCTGGGACGGAGGCCAGCTCGGCGACGTTCGACGGCACGTAAGCGAGCTGGGCGCGAAGGTCGCCGCCCGCCCGTGGGCGCAGGAAGACGCGGCACGGAGGTCCCTTCCCGCCGCCGAAGCAAGGGAAGGGACCGGAGTGCCGCGCCCGCACGGAGCGAACCGAAAACACAGCTATGGTGCCGTGGTGACACCCTTCCAGCCGGGCGGGCCCGGCATGCCGTCCGCGGCCGACCCGGATCAGACCGGCGCGGACGTGCTGGGCACCCCGGTGCCGACGGGGCCGGGCGCGGGCGGCGCCGAGGCCGACCGCCCGCCGCCGGAGCAGCGTCGCGGGCCGCAGGTCGCCCGCCGCGGGCAGGTCCGGCACTCGACCGCGGACCAGCGGCTGCTCGCGAACCAGGAGTCGGGCGACTTCGTCCACTCCGACCCGTGGCGCGTCCTGCGCATCCAGAGCGAGTTCGTCGAGGGCTTTGGCCTCCTCGCCGACCTGCCGCGCGCGGTGACCGTGTTCGGCTCGGCCCGGGTACCGCCTGACCATCCGGATTACGCCGTCGGCCGCAGGCTGGGGGGCGCCCTCGCCGACGCCGGCTTCGCGGTGATCACCGGCGGCGGTCCGGGCGCGATGGAGGCCGTGAACCGGGGCACGCAGGAGGCCGGCGGCCTGTCGGTGGGGCTCGGCATCGAGCTGCCGTTCGAGCAGCGGCTGAACGACTGGGTCGACCTGGGCGTCAGCTTCCGGTACTTCTTCGTCCGCAAGACGATGTTCGTGAAGTATGCCGAGGCGTTCGTGTGCCTGCCGGGCGGCTTCGGCACGCTCGACGAGCTGTTCGAGGCGCTCACCCTCGTGCAGACCGGCAAGGCGACGCGGTTCCCGGTGGTGCTGATGGGCACCGACTACTGGAGCGGCCTGCTGGACTGGCTGCGTTCGACGGTCGCCGCGACGGGTCGGGTCAAGGAGACGGACCTGGACCTCGTCTCCGTCACCGACGACGTCGACGAGGCGGTCCGGCTGGTCGTCGAGGGGACGGCGGCTCCCGGCGCGGCGCGGCCCGCCCGGTGAGGATCTGCGTCTACTGCGCGTCGTCCGAACGGATCGACCCGGGCTATGTCCTGCTCGCGGCGCAGGTCGGCTCGGAGCTGGCCGCTCGCGGTCACGACCTGGTCTCGGGCGGGGGATCGATCTCCTGCATGGGCTCGGTCGCCCGCGCGGCCCGGGCCGGCGGCGCGCACACCCTCGGGGTGATCCCGCGCAAGCTCATGGAGCTGGAGGTCACCGACACCGACGCCGACGAGCTGATCGTCACCGAGACCATGCGGGAACGTAAGGCGATCATGGACAGCCGGGCGGACGCCTTCCTCGCGCTGCCCGGCGGCCTCGGCACGCTCGAGGAGCTGTTCGAGGTGTGGGTCGCCGGGATGCTCGGCATGCACACCAAGCCGATCGTCGTCTGCGATCCCGACGGCGTGTTCGCCCACCTGCACACGCTCGTCGACGGCCTCGTCGACACCGGCTTCGTCCGCCCCGACGCACGTGCCCTGCTGCGCTGGGCCACCACCGCGACCGAGGCCCTCGACTTCCTCGAGGGCGCCGTCGCGGGCCCGCTCGCCTTGCAACCGACTCCCGACGAGGCCATCGAGGCCGCCGCCCCGCCCGTCGACTGAACATCCAAGCGGCTACACGACGCCGCGGCGGGCGACGGCGAGGTCGGCGTCGCCGCGGATGGCGGCGACCATCCGCAGGACGCGGCGGGTCGCCGCGACCTGGTGGGCGCGGAAGACCCGGGCACCGAGCCACGCGCTGACGGTGGTCGCCGCGAGGGTGCCGTCGAGGCGCTCCTCGACGGTCGCGTCGAGGGCCTCGCCGACGAAGTCCTTGTTCGACATCGCCATCAGCACGGGCCACCCGGTGGCGACCAGCTCGTCGGTCCGCCTGGTCGCCTCCAGCGAGTGCCGGCTGTTCTTGCCGAAGTCGTGCCCCGGGTCGATGAGCACCGCGTCCGGCCGGACGCCGAGGGCGACGGCCCGTTCGGCGAGCCCGCACGTGGTCGTGACGATGTCGGCGACGACGTCCGGGTAGCTGAGTCGGTGGGGACGGGTCCGCGGCGGCAGATGGCCGGCGTGCGTGCAGACCAGGCCGACCCCGCCCTCGGCGGCCACCTCGGCGAGCGCCGGCTCCACGCCGCCCCAGGCGTCGTTGAGCAGGTCGGCCCCCTCGGCGACCACGACCCGGCCGACCTCCGCCCGCCAGGTGTCGACGCTGATCACCGCGTCGGGGTGGGCGCCCCGCACTCGCGCCACGAACCCGCCGATGCGGCGCAGCTCCTCGGTGAGGCTCACCTCGCCGCCCGGCGCGGCCTTGACCGCGCCGATGTCGATGATCCCGGCGCCCTCGTCGAGGGCCCGGTCGACGGCTGCCAGCGCCTCCGCCTCGCCGTAGGTGGCGCCGCGGTCGAAGAACGAGTCCGGCGTCCGGTTCACGATCGCCATGACGACCGTCTCGTCCACCCCGAACTCCCGCCCCCCCAACCGAAGCGGCCCCGCCTGCCGCTCGCCCCCCGGCGCTGCCCGGACGGCTGACGAGGGCGGCTGCGCGGCGGCGACGACGTCACTGGTCACCCCCCGAGCCTGCCAGACACCTGCGGGATCGGCGGCGGAGAAGGCAGGCAGCGGGGGAGCTACCATTCCAGGTGTGGTGCTCGTCATCGAGGTTCTCGTGATCGCCGCGGTGGTGTTCGTCGTCGCGGCGCTCGCTGTCGGCTGGTTCGACCGGATGGCGCCCGCCCCGCCCGACGCCACGCCGACGGGCCTGCCGACGACGGGCCCCGTCGGCGCGCGGGAGGTCGCCGAGGCGCGGCTGAACCTGGCCTTCCGGGGCTATCGGATGGCCGAGGTGGACGAGCTGCTCGCCCGGCTCGCCGGCGAGCTGGCCTGGCGGGACGAGGAGCTGGCCCGCCGCGACGAGGAGCTGGTCCGGCTCGCCACGTTCGCGCAGGCGGATCTGCCGGCCGCCGCGCCGACGATCGGAACGATCGGGACGCCGGGGACGACACCCGCGGACGCGTTCTCGCCGACCACGTCGGCGCCCGGCGCCTCCCAGCCGCCGCCCGCCTGACCGGCGACGCGCCCGGGACGCGGCCCGCGGACCCCGCCGCCGAACCGGATCATCCGTGACATATCGTTCGGCCAGCACCCCTTCCCGAGCCCCCGGCCCGCCCTCCCGAGCCGCGCGCGCTGCCGACCTGCCCATCGGTGTCGGGTCTGACCTGGCAGATCGGTGGGGAGAATGCGTCGACCGTTGTGGCTCTGCGGAGGGCCGTGTTTCGGTTTGCTGCCCCGGCTACGGGATAATCGTCGGCAGACGTACGTCCGACGGCAGGAAGAGGTGCACCGATGGCGGCCATGAAGCCGCGGACGGGTGACGGTCCGCTCGAGGTCACCAAGGAGGGGCGGGGGATCGTGATGCGCGTCCCGCTCGAGGGCGGGGGTCGGCTCGTTGTCGAGCTCACGGCCGACGAGGCGAGCGCACTCGGCGACGCCCTCAAGAACGTGGTCGGGTAGCCCGGGCCTGCTCGCGCCCTGCCGACTCGGGCAGTGTCCACGGGCTCGCGTCGGCCCCGGGGAGTGCGTCCCCGGGAACCCGCACGTCGAGTCCGGCTTCGTCGTGGAGTCGACGGCGTAGAGCGGGGCGGAACTGTCTTGGTCCGTGGCAGCTGATCGCGATCAGGGAAGTGTGACTATCTCCATCCGTGCTGGTGACCTGGGGCGCTGGAGCGTCCCGGTGGTCACCCTACGACCCGGCGGGGCGGCCGCGCCGGATTCGTCCGCGCTCGCAGTGGTCGTGCTGTCGTCCGACGCGACGGCGTCCGACGGCCGGGCTGCCGCGGTCGAACCGGTCGAACCGGCCGAACCGGCCACGACGTCGGCGTACCGGGTCGGCCCGACGGCGGCCACCGCCTGCGCCGACCTCGGTGTCGACCTCGACACACTGCTGACCGCGCACACCTTCGGCGGCGACGCCGGCTCGGTGCTCGTCGTCCCGCTGGCCAGGGCGGAGTCGCCGACGCGGCTTCTGCTGGTGGGCGCCGGCACCGGCCGCGAGGCCGACTGGCGCGCGGCTGGTGCCGCGCTGGCTCGCCGGGCCAGCGCCGGCGACCGGGTTGCGCTCGTCGCGGACCCGGACGCGGCTGCGCTGGCCGCGTTCACCGAGGGTCTCGCGCTGGCGTCCTACCGGCAGCCCCGCGGGACGGCGGCCGTGACGGCCGGCGCCGCTGGCGACGTCGAGGTCGGTGACAGCGGCGCCGGGCAGACCGACCTGCCGAGCGAGGAACGCGGCGCCGAGGCCGTCGCCCCGCCCGCCGAGACGGACGCGCTCCCGGTGCGGACGGAAACCGGAGTGTCGGTCGAACCACCCGCGACGGCGGCACCGGAGCGGGCGCACGGCGTGGACGAGGTCATCGTGTGGACGTCACGCGCGCTGACGCCGACGGAGCTGGCCGAGGCGGCGGAGGCGGTCCGGCGGGCGAGCGTGCTCGCGCGGGCCGTCCTGACCGCGCGCGACCTCATCAACATCCCGAGCCTGGTCAAGTCGCCGGAATGGCTGGCCACCCGGGCGGTCGCCGCCGCGCGGGCCGCCGGGCTGGAGGCCACGGCGCTGGACGTCCGGGATCTCGAGGCGGGCGGCTTCGGTGGACTGGTAGCGGTCGGCGCGGGCTCGGTGCGCCCGCCCTACCTGGTGGAGCTGCGGTACGACGGGCCGCCGGCCGGTGACGACGCCGATGCGCGGCATCGCGTCCTGGTCGGCAAGGGGATCACCTTCGACTCCGGTGGGCTCTCGTTGAAGCCCGCCGGTGCGATGGCCGGAATGAAGACGGACATGTCGGGCGCGGCGGCCGTGCTCGCGACCATGATCGCGCTGCCGGAGCTCGGCGCCCCGGGTCGAGTCACCGGCCTGCTCTGCATCGCGGAGAACATGATCGGCGCTGCGGCCATGCGCCCGGGCGACGTCATCACGTGCTGGGGCGGGCGGACGGTCGAGGTGCTCAACACCGACGCCGAGGGCAGGCTCGTGCTCGCCGACGGGCTGGCCTACGCCGCCGGCGCCCTCGGCGCGGACGTGCTGGTGGATCTCGCCACGCTGACCGGCGCCGTCTCGGTGGCGCTCGGTCGGCGGACCGCAGGCCTGTTCGCCTCCGACGATGCGCTCGCCGACGGGCTGCGCGGGGCGGCGGAGGCGGCCGGCGAGCGGGTCTGGCGGCTCCCCCTGGTGGAGGAGTACCGGCCGGCGCTGGAGTCGCCGGTCGCCGACCTGGCGAACATCGGCCGCGCGCTCGACGTCGGCGGCGGATCGATCACCGCGGCGCTGTTCCTGCGCGAGTTCACCGCCGGGCTGCCGTGGGCGCACCTGGACATCGCCGGCACGGCGCGCGCGGACTCCGACGACGCCGAGATCACCCGGGGCGGCACCGGCTGGGGTGTGCGGACCCTGGTGCGCTGGCTCACCGCGCCGCCGGCTGGGGCTTCGACCGCCCCCACGTCCTAGCGCCGTCGGCGGCCGGGCGTCCCCCCGACGATCGCCGGCTCGCCGCGCGGCGCCGGGCCGGGTACTCGGCTAGCTTCGGCTGCGGCGGGCGTCGGCTGCTCAGCGGGCGTCGACGCCGGGGGCCGGTCGAGGTCCGACGGTGGCGAGCCGCTCCCGGGCCCAGCGCAGGCTGTCGCGCTCGCCGATCTGCTCGGGCCAACCAGCCAGCGCCTGCTCGATGCCACGCCGGTCGGCGACGACGAGGATCTCGACCCGCATGTCGTCGACATCGGCCTGGTGGACGTTGTAGTGGTCGAAGACCGCCGCGAGCAGGCCGCCACCGGGATGCGGCTCGCGCACCGCGTACAGCTCGCCCGTCACGGCGACCCAGCTCAGCCGGTAGGTCGACGACGGGTCGGCGTGGTCGGTCCAGCCTTCGCCGAAGGAGATCTCCTCTGACTCCTGACGCCGCGGGTCGGCCGCGTAGAACTCGTGGATGTTCACACGGGTGCCGTTCCCGGCGGGAGCCGGCGTCAATCCGCTCGGTCAGGGGCCGTCGCCGTGGTGCCGGCCGTCGCCGTGGCGGCGGCTGCCGTCGGGGTACCGGGTGTCGCCGTGACGGCGGCGGGTGCCCGCCCCGACCCCGCCGCGAGCGCGGCCAGCGCGTCCCGATAGCCGTTCGCGTCCGTAGCGCTGAAGTAGCGCGACACCCGCAGCACCACGCCGCCCTGCTGGAAGTCGGACTCCTGCAGCAGCTGGCTGCTGGCGGTGACCGTCCGCAGCTGCTGCATCCGGGAGCTCGCGGTGGCCTGGTCGGCGAACACCTCGATGCTGCCGCCCTGCTCGACCGGGTCCTTGGTGGTGACGCGCGCCGGGCTGACTCCGGTCCGGGCGTCGGTGAAAGCGATCTTGCTTGCGTAGCCGCCGGGCTTGCCCAGCAGCTGGTTCGGGTCGGAGGACGCGTCGTACACGACCGCGGTGTGCAGGGGCACCCCGACGTCGCGCAGCCGGATCGCCACCTGCTCGGCGGTGAGCCCGGTCAGTGCGCCGGCGGCCGCGGCGTCGGCGGTCGGTTTCGCCGCGGCGGCCGGCTGGTCATCGCCGGCGGTCACCCGGTTGAGGGTGAAGCCGATCAGGCCGGCGATGACGGCGACGCCGATGAGGAACGCGGCGAGGGAACCGTTGCTGCCCCGATCGCTGCGGCCGCCAGCCCGTCGGCCCGGCGCACTGGGGGTTCGGCGAGGGGGCACGCCTGCCGGCGGATCCGGATGCACACCGCCACAAGTGCCGTCGCCGAACCGCCTGCCCGCCATGATCCTTCCCCTGGGTACCGCTTCGTCGCACGGTGCGCGGACACCGCCACTCGACATTAGTTCGCCGGCGCGCGCGCCCTGAACGGACCCCACTGGCTGTCGGGATGACGACACGCACGCCGCTCCTTCAGCCGGTCCTAAGTCAAAGGGAGTGAGGTGGTCAGCGTGACAGCACCACCATCACCCGCTCGCCGGTCCGGGCCGCCCTTCGGGCACCCGGTGCGGTCGGGTGCCGGGCCCCTGCACCGGCCCGGGATCGTCGCCGACGGGTCGGCGGTCGGTCGGGAGCCGCACGGGTCGGTACTACCCGACCGGCGACGACTTCGCGACCGCGGCCACGAGCAGCCCGTCGCCGGCGTTCAGCAGCATCGGCGTGAGCCGGGCATCGTCGCGAACGGCGGTCGCCAGCTCCCGGATCGCCATGATCTCCGGGTTGCGCACGGCCGGGTCGGCGGCGAGGCCGTCGATCAGGATGCCCGCGAACACGACCACACCACCCGGTCGCAGCAGCCGCAGCGCCTGGGTCATGTACTCGGTGCCCTCGCGGCGATCCGCGTCACAGAAGACGAGGTCGTAGGCGCCGTCGGTGAGCCGGGGGAGCACGTCCAGGGCGCGGCCGGTGATCAGTCGGCTGCGGTTGGGTGGCATGCCGGCGTCGGCGTAGGTGCGCCGGGCGAGCCGGAGGTGCTCGGCCTCGACGTCGATGGTGGTCAGCGTTCCGTCGGGGCGCATCCCGCGCAGCAGCCAGGTGCCCGAGACGCCCGTCCCGGTCCCGATCTCCACGACGGCGCGGGCGCCGACGGACGCAGCGAGGAAGCGCAGCACTGCGCCAGCACCAGGGCTTACCGGGAGAATCCCGACTTCCTCGGCCCGTGCGCGGGCAGCTCGAAGGATGGGGTCTTCCAGCAGGAAGCCCTCGGCGAAGGCGGCGGCACGATCGTGGGCGCCGATGTCGGTGTCCGGCATGACAAGCGCAGCCTACGGGAACGAGGTTCGACAGCAGCGCGTTGCTCCGGTCATCGGAGGTCGTGTCGAGCCATGTCGCGCCCTGTTACCGCGTGGTTGTAGGCCGACGGATGTGCGAAAACGATGTTCTTTCGCGCCGCCGGCGGCCGCCGCACCCAGGGTCCCTAACAGGACGAGAGGAGAACGGCTCGTGTCCGCAGCGGGAATCGCCGCGCCATGGCCCGCCCGTCGAGTACGGTCGTCGTCCAAAGTCGACCGAGAGGCAGCCGTGAACGGACCGGAGGCCGGGCCGTCCGTCCAGACGGCCCCCCAGGCCTCCGTCGTCGTGCCCGCTCCCATGGCTGACACAGCCTGGGTGCCGCCGTCCTGGGAGGACGTCGTCAAGGAGCACGGCAACCGGGTCTATCGGCTCGCGTACCGACTCACCGGCAACGCGCACGACGCGGAGGACCTCACCCAGGACGTCTTCGTCCGGGTCTTCCGCTCGCTCGCCGACTACACCCCCGGCACGTTCGAGGGCTGGCTGCACCGGATCACCACCAACCTGTTCCTCGATCGGATGCGCCGCCAGCAGAAGATCCGCTTCGACGCGCTCCCCGAGGACACCGAGCGGCTGGCCGGCCGGGAAGCGAGCCCCGAGGCCGTCTACGCCGAGACGCACCTGGACGCGGACATCGAGGCCGCGCTAGCCGCGCTGCCGCCGGACTTCCGGGCCGCGGTCGTCCTCTGTGACATCGAGCAGCTGTCCTACGAGGAGATCGCGCAGACCCTGGGCGTCAAGCTCGGGACCGTCCGCAGCCGGATCTCCCGGGGCAGGGCGATGCTGCGCGCCGCGCTGGCCGACCGGGCGCCGCGTGAGTCGCGCCTGGCGGCGGAGGTCCTGGCCGCAGAGGCGCTCGCCGCGGAGGCGCTGACCGTGGAGGCCGGCACCGCCCACGCGGCGGCGGGGCCGCCCGCGGGCGTGGACGCCCCGTCGCGGCCCGTGCCGGACGCCGCCCTCGCGCGGGAGGGAGGAACGCGGCCGCGCGGCCGCCGACGTCGCGCCAACGCAGGCAGCGCTGGCGTCGAGATCGGCGCCGCGCGGGAGAGCCGGGCGTGACGCCGCACCTCGGCGAGCGGCTGTGCCCGCTCGTGGACGGCCAGCTGTGCCACAACGAGCGCGACCGGGCGCTGGCCCATCTCGCGCACTGCGCCGGCTGCCGCCAGGAGGTGGCGGAATACCGTCGGATGAAGCAGCGACTGTCCGGGCTGTGCGCCCCGTCGTTGCCCGCGGGCCTGGCCGATCGGCTGGTCGGTCTCGGCGGAGCGGACTCTCGGCTGGCGGGTGCGATCGGTGCGCCGACGGGTCCCGGCGGCGTGGGCCGGCGCTCGGCGTCGGTGCGGCTCGTGGGTCCGGCCAGCGGCCGAGGCCCGGCACATCCGGCGCTGCCGCTGGCCATGCCGGCGGGGGTGGCCGCGTTCGCGCCAGCCCCGCGAGGCCGGCGCGCAGCACCTCCCGGCCGCCCGGAGCTGGCGGCGGCCGGCCTGGCGCGACCGCCGGCGTCCCGTCTCGGCCCCGCCGGGGGCGCCCGTCGGCCCCGGGACGGCCGACCCGGCCGAGGCCACGCACGTGTGCGCAGGACGCTGGTCGGGTCAGCGGCGCTCATGCTGCTGACGGTGACCGGCGCGGCCGTCGGCGACCAGCCGACCGCTGCGCGGGGAACGACGATTCGCCCGTCCGCCCCCACCACTCAGATACCGGTGGTGAACCGGGGTGGACCGGCCCCCATGGTGTCTCCGATCTCGTACGGCGCCCGCCGCTAAAGCTGGTCGGAATCCGACGCGCAAGCCACTACCTGGCCCAGGTGGCCCTACAGCGCCCTCTGGACCATAAATCGGTTACCTGATGTGGGTTGTCTGTCCATGCGCTGTGGGTAAGTTCACCGACAGGCTCTACCGTGTATTCCGCACGTGCCGTCCTGGGCAGGCGGGCTCGGGGGCTCGACTTCGGTCTGGTTGGCGCGGGCGTGATCGGAGGGCCCGTGGGCGTGCCGGACGGCGGCGAGTCTCTGCGTCGTGACACCGCTGCGACAAGCGCCATGGGCCGGATCGCACTGGAACGGGCCACCGCTCTCGCGGACTCCCTCGGTTCCGTCGGCCTGGACGCTGGCACGTCCGACGCCGGCATCGACCGGGCGGCGGCCTCGCGGACGACGGACGCGGGGACCGCGGACTCGCGGTCCACAGCCACCGCGGCGGGGCCGGCCGGCCAGGAGAGCCCGCCGGACCACCCGTCCCCCGCCGACGCGGCGGCCTCGGCGGCCCCCGCGCCGGCGAAGGCCGACCCGGCCAGGACCGACCCGACGTCGGCCCGGCCACAACGGACGTCGTCCACGGCGGGCTCGGCCGGCGGCTTCGTGCCGGCGGTGGCGCCCCTGGGCTCGATCGCCGCCGACGCCAAGGACGCCCGACCGGCGGGAAGCGAACCCGTCGCGTCTCCAACCACCGCGCGCGCAGCGACCGTCCGTAGCCCCGAACAACCCGGCTGGTGGCGAACCAGGCCCGACGCGCCGACGGCGGACGGGCGAGACGCATCCGGTCCGACGCCCGCGCCGGCGGAGCCAGCCGGGCCCGCCGCCGCTGCGCCAGCCGACGCGTCGTCGGCCTCCGCTGCGCCCACGGCCGCCCCGCGGCCGCCCACGCAGCGGCCCCCTGGCGATCTTCGCCGCCGGCCGTCGCCGCCCGCGCCGGCCCCGGCCGCCCCGCCGACCCCGACGGCGTCGGCCGCCGCGCCCGCGGTGTCGCGCGTCCCAGCCGCGGACACCGCCGACCGTGCCGGGACCGACCGTGCCGGATCGGACCGCTCAGGATCGGACCGTGGCGGATCCGACCGGGCCGAATCCGACCGCGCGAGCTCGGACCGTGCCAGCTCGGACGGTGCCAGCTCGGACCGTGCCAGCTCGGACCGTCGCGACGAGCCGAGCCGGTCGGGCGGCGGGCCGTCGGCACGCGCCAGCGCCCCACGGCCGCCGGTGGCACCGCCGTCGGAACGATCGTCCGCGTCGTCCGGGTCGGGATCTGATCACGACGGGGCTCCGTCCCAGCAGCCGCCGCCTCAGCGGGCGGTCGGCGGCCACCCACCGGCCCGGACCGCGCCGGCCCACAAGCCGGGCGGCGCCCGGTCCACGCGCCCCGCCCATCAGCACCGCCGCACGTCGGCGCCGGACCCGGCGCCCGCTCCGGCGCGACCGAGCTCGCCGATGCCGCGGATCGTGCCGGTCGGCGGTCTGCACACCGACCAGGGGCCGGCCGCCGCGGCGCGGCACCCCACCGAGCACGACCGGCCCGAAGGCGGGATGGCTCGCCGGCGGTTCAGCGGCCGGGTGCTCGCCGCGGCCGCGCTGGTCGCCGGTCTGGTGGGCGGCGCCGTCGGCGGCGGTGTCGTCGCCGTGGTGTCTGCCGACGACTCCGCTCCGGCCGCCGGTGCCGGCACCGGCATGGTGCTCGGTACGGACGCGCCGTCCGCGGGGCTCACGTCGGTGGCCGACGCCGCGGCGCGCGCGCTGCCGTCCGTGGTCACGATCGAGGCCCAGGGCGACCAGGCCAGCACGGGATCCGGCGTGATCATCCGCCCGGACGGCTACATCCTGACCAACGCTCACGTCATCGCGCCCGGCGCGGGCAACGGGGGCTCCATCCTCGTCACGCGCTACCAGGACGTGACCAAGATTCCTGCGCAGCTCGTCGGCCAGGACCCGTTGACGGACCTGGCCGTGATTCGGATCAGCGCGGGTACCCAGCTGCCGGCGGCGACGCTTGGGCGTTCCGGCTCGCTGCGGGTGGGCACCCCGGTGCTCGCGATCGGCGCGCCGCTGGGCCTGTCGGGCAGCGTGTCCACCGGGATCGTCAGCGGCCTCGACCGCAGCGCGACGGAGCCGGCTGCCGGCGGTGGGACGCCGCAGCTGACCGGGGCGATCCAGACGGACGCGGCGATCAACCCGGGCAGCTCCGGTGGCGCCCTGGTGGACGGCAGCGGCCAGGTCGTCGGCATCAACACGGCGATCGGCTCGGTTCCCGGCGCGCCGGCGGGCGACAGCGGCGAGACGGGCAGCATCGGCGTCGGGTTCGCGATCCCGATCGACTACGCCCGCTCGATCGCTGACGAGATCATCCAGACTGGTAAGGCGACCCATCCTTATCTCGGGATCTCGGCCGCCACGGTCACCCAGGCGGACGCGGCGACGACGGGGCGGCCGCCGGGCGCGTTGATCCGCGACCTCGACCTGGCCGGCCCGGCGGCCGCGGCCGGCCTGCGCAAGGGCGACGTCGTGACCCGGATCGACGACGTCGCGATCTCCGGCGCGAACCAGCTGCTGGAGGTTGCCAGGCGCCATCACGTCGGCGACCGGGTGCGTGTCGCGTACGTGCGCGGCGGCCGGGAGGCGACGGTTCAGGTGACGCTGACCGAGCAGCGCAGCTGACTGCTCGTGCCGAGGTAGCTCCTCGCGCCGGCGTCCGGAGGCGTGCCCGTGCCGGTCACGCGGGACGACATCCGCTTGTCACCGTGCAGCCCTACGCGCGGAACCTCGGCGGAGGTACGCTCAGGCCGTGTTCAACGGGCTTGGATGGGGTGAAATCGCAGTCCTGTGCTTGCTCGGGCTGTTCGTCTTCGGCCCGGACAAGCTGCCCCGGGTCGCCCGGGACGCCGGCAGGATGCTGCGGCAGCTGCGGCAGATGGCGAACGGCGTGCGCGATGATCTGCGTACCGAGCTCGGCCCCGAGTATGCCGATCTCGACATTCGCGACCTGCACCCCAAGACGTTCGTCCGCAAGCACCTGCTCGAGGACGGCGACGAGGACCTGTTCCAGACCTACCGGAACAAGCAGGGCAAGATCGATCTTTTCGGCGACGAGCCATCGAGTGGTCCGTCGCTGACCAAGGACCGGGTGCCCGGCGCCACGCCGTCCCCGATGCCGTCGGGCAAGCTGACCAAGCCCACGGACAAGGCCGTCCAGGTCCAGGCACCGGCGGATGCCCCCACCCCGTGGGACACGGACGCCACCTGACCTCGGTTCGGGGCGGGTAGGTGATGCCCTCGAGCGGCGGTCTCGCGATGACCCGGCCCGCGTCTCCAGCTGAGTGCTATGCCCGGTCGCCGGCTCCGCAGGAGCCGCGCTCCGCGGTGCCCGGCGCGGCCAGCCGGCCGAGCAGATCGCCGAGCGTCTCCAGCTCCTCGGGCGAGTAGTGCGCCAGCACGTGCCGCGCGACGCCGCGCAGATGGGTGCCGGACGCCGTCCGCAGCCGCGCCAGACCCGCCGGCGTGAGCACCGCCAGGGTGCCGCGCAGGTCGGACGGGCAGGAGCGGCGCTCCACCAGGCCCTCGCGCACGAGCCGGTCGACGAGCCGCGTCAGCCCGCTGCGGGACAGCAGCACCGCGTCGGCGAGCTCGCTCATCCGCAGCGCACCGTCCGGCGCCTCCGCCAGCTGTACCAGCACGTCGTAGGAGGCGAGCGGGAGGTGATGCGCCTCCTCGAGCTCGCCCTCGAGCACCCGGGTGACGTGCGCGTGGGCGCGCAGCAGGCCCCGCCAGGCGCGCATCCCGCGCGCGTCCACCCGCTCGGCCGCGGCGTCCAGGGAGCCGCACCCCGGCACGGGAGCGCCGGTCGAGGCTGGCGGCGGGCCCGGCAGGGCCGGCAGATCGGCCCGCGTCGGCTGCCTGCTCGCCGTGTCCAGCCGGGCGGCACCCGACCGTGCGGAGGACCCGTCTCCCTCGAAGGGGGCCGCTGGCAAGCTCACTCGATCAGCGTACGTCGGCGGCGGTGCAGACGCTGCGGCCGTGGAGCCGGGGACGCGGGCCCGCCGGCCGGCACGCGGGCTATGGTGGAGGTCCGGGGACATCTCGGTGGGCGTCCGCCCGCCGACCCACCGTGGCGCTGCGCACCGGCCGGGAGTTTCCCGTGCCTGCCTTGACGGAGCGCCGGCGAAGGTCCCTTTCCTGTCAGCCCAGGTCCACATACTTGCCGGTACCGGCCGCGTCGCGGCGGTAGCCAGACGGCCGAGGTTTCGTTGTCAGCTCCCACTCTCACCCCCGACGCGGTCCAGGCGGCCCTCGCGACCGTCCTCGACCCCGAGATCGGCCGGCCGATCACCGAGCTCGACATGGTCGAGGCCATCCAGATCCGTGGTGACGGCTCGGTCGACGTGGTGGTCCTGCTCACCGTGTCGGGCTGCCCGATGCGCGAGGAGATCATCGCTCGGGTCGACCGCGCGGTGCGCCCCCTCGCGGGCGTCACCGACGTCCGCGTCGCGCTGTCCGTGATGACGCAGGAGCAGCGGTCGGCCCTGCACGAGAAGTTGCGCGGCGGTGTGGCCGCGCGGGTGATCCCGTTCGCCCAGCCGGGCTCGCTCACCCGCGTCTACGGGGTCGCGAGCGGCAAGGGCGGCGTGGGCAAGTCGTCGGTGACGGTGAACCTGGCCGCGGCGATGGCCCGGTCCGGCCTGAAGGTCGGCGTGCTCGACGCGGACATCTACGGGCACTCGATCCCGCGGATGTTCGGCATCGACCGCGGACCGACGCAGGTCGATAAAATGATCATGCCGCCGCAGGCGTACGGCGTGCGGGTGATCTCGACCGGCATGTTCACCCAGGGAAACCAGCCCGTCACCTGGCGCGGTCCGATGCTCCATCGGGCGCTGGAGCAGTTCCTCTCCGACGTCTTCTGGGGCGACCTGGACGTCCTGCTGCTCGACCTGCCGCCCGGCACCGGCGACATCGCGATCTCCCTCGCCCAGCTGGTGCCGTCGTCCGAGCTGCTGGTCGTCACCACGCCGCAGGTCGCCGCGACCGAGGTGGCCGAGCGGGCCGGCACGATCGCCGCCCAGACGCGGCAGAACGTGGTCGGGGTCGTCGAGAACATGGCCTACCTGCCCTGCCCGCACTGCGACGAGCGGATCGACCTGTTCGGCGCCGGCGGGGGCGCGGCCGTCGCCGAGCGGCTGACCAAGGTGCTCGGCCACGAGGTGCCCCTGCTCGCGCAAATCCCGATTGACCTCCGGCTGCGTGAGGGCGGCGACGAGGGCATGCCGCTCGTCGTCGCGGACCCGGACTGCGAGGCCAGCAAGCAGCTGCGCACCGTCGCCGACCGGCTCGGCCACCGCACCAGGGGCCTCGCCGGCCGGTCGCTGAACCTCACCCCGTCGCGGGGGCTGGGCGCGCCCAAGCACGCCCACTGAGGTGACTGGGATCGATCTGCACACCCATTCCACGGCGTCCGACGGGCTGCTCGCGCCCGCCGCGCTCGTCGCGGCGGCCGCCGGCGCGGGGCTCGCGGCCATCGCGCTGACCGACCACGACACGACGGCAGGGATGGCCGAGGCCGAGGCCGCCCTGCCGCCGGGCATGACCCTGGTCCCCGGGGCGGAGATCTCCTGCGAGGTGCGGGTCGCCGACGGCCGGGTGATCAGCCTGCACGTGCTCGGCTACCTGTTCGACGCGGCCGAGCCGGAGTTCGCCGCGGTCCGCGCCCGGCTGCGCGGCGACCGGGAGCGGCGCGCCCGGCGGATGGTCGAGCTGATCGCCGCCGACGGCCACCCGGTGACCTGGACCCGGGTGCAGGAGCTCGCCAGCGGCGCGGTCGGCCGGCCGCACATCGCCGCCGCCCTGCTGGAGGCCGGGCTGGTCGCCGACTACGACGCGGCGTTCACCCGGGACTGGATCGGCGGCCGCGCCGCCCGGTACTGGGCCGACAAGGAGCAGCCGGACGTCGCCGAGGCGCTCCGGCTGATCCACGGGGCCGGCGGGGTGAGCGTCTTCGCCCACCCGTTCGCGGCGGCCCGCGGGCCGATCGTCGCGCCGGAGGTGATCGAGCAGATGGCCCGCCTCGGCCTCGGCGGCGTCGAGGTCGACCACCCCGACCAGCCGCCGGCGGCCCGCGCCGAGCTGCGCGCGCTGGCGGCGCAGCTCGGCCTGCTCGTCACCGGGTCGAGCGACTTCCACGGCACCCGCGACGGCGCCGGGCGCGGCCTCGGCGCGCACGGCACCGAGCCGGCCGTGCTGGCCGAGATCGTCGAACGTGCGACGGGCGACGCTCCCCGAGCCCGCGCCACGACGTAGCGGGGCGCCGATGCGGGCCGGTGACGTTCAGCGGTAAGCAACCGAACCATCAACACAGCAGGCGCAGCGCCCCGGGACGAACCTCGATCTCGGCCGGGAGGTCCGCGACGGGGTCGCCGTCGGCGTAGACCTGGAACGGCCGGTCGGCGTCGACGGTCAGCCGCCGCGCCCGCGACACGGTCACGTGCTTCGTGCGCACATGGGTACCGGCGAAGACCTTGCGAAACAGGACAAGCAGCGTGAGCCGGCTCATCCGGTGGAGGAATACCACCTCCAGCAGGCCGTCGGCGATGTCGGCGTCGGGCGCGTAGCGCATCCCGCCGCCGTAGAACGGCGCGTTCGCGGCGGCGACCGACCAGCCGACGATCTCACGCGGCTCGCCGCCGTCGAGCCGGACGGTGAAGCGGGCCGGCCGCCACGGCAGCAGCGCCCGCATCGTCGAGTACGTGTAGACGCTCTGCCCGCGCAGGAAGCGGGTCTTGTTGGCGATGACCTGGACATCCGAGTCGAAGCCCACGCTCGCGATGCCGATGAACGCCCGGCCGTTCGCCGCCGGCAGGTCGATCCTGCGCTCGGCGGCGCCCGCGAGCGCCGCCGCGGCGGCCACCGGGTCGCGCCCGATGCCCAAGCCACGGGCGAAGTCGTTGCCGCGCCCGCCGGGCAGGACGGCGAGCAGTCCGCCGGCCGCCGCCGTGGCGCCCGCGACCCGGCCCACCAGGCCGTCCCCGCCGAGCGCCACCGCCACCTGGCCGGTCGCCGCGGCGTCGGCGGCGAGCTCGTCCGCGTGCTCGATGTCCCGGGTCGGCGCGACCTGGACCTCGGTCGCCCAGGCGCGCAGCGCGCTCTCGACGCGGGGCAGCAGCTTGCCCGCCCGGCCCCCGCCCGCGCTCGGGTTGACGATGAGACGCAGCCGGCCGGGCTGCACCGCGGCGGGCGGCGGCGGCCGCCACGCCGTCGGGCTCGGTCGGTCCGGCTCGTCGGCGGCGGTGGGCAGCCCTCCCGCCGGGAGCCCGATGGTCGGGATCGCCGTCGTCGGTGGCGTGGGATCGGGGCCGGCCGGTGCGTCCGAAGGGGCGGCCGGGCTGGGCTCGGCGGTTTCCGTCATGACACCGTCGTCCTTCACTGGAAGATCTTGTCGTGGCTTGCCTGGCGGCTCTCGGCGGATCGGCGGAGGCGCCGACTCCGGGCCGGATCCGGGCGCGGCCGGCGACGCCCGCGCGGATCGGCGACAGCCGATCCGGTGGGTCGTTCTCCGAGCGGCTCGTCGTCCGCGCGGTGCGTGCGGCGGTTGGCCTGCGAGGCGGCCGGGCGTCAGCCGACAGCTCCGCCGCCGGTTCGCGCGGTGCGCCAGAGCCTAACGCGGGCGGCTCGCGGCGCCGCGCCGGGCGCGGTGGCCGTCCGTCGTGTGCGAAGACGCGGGTCCCACCTCGTGGCCCCGCGCCCGCGGCCGGGTCACGCGGGGACACACCGGTGTCGTCAGAGACGGTCGGGCGGGCCTTCCTGGCGGGACATCGGCGTGCGGAGCCGATCGGTCTGGGCGCCGAACAGCAGCCGGTCGGCGAGCGCCGATCGGTCGCGCAGGTCCTCGAGCACCAGGTGCTCCATGAGCAGGAGAGCGGCGTCCGCCGGCCACAGCAGCAGCCACAGCCACACCCCGCCCGCCTCGCCGACGAAGGCGGCCCGGTCGTGCGGGCAACCGACCGGCCACAGGGCGGTCGGGTGCCCCGCCGCCTCCACCTTCGCCTCGGGAAGGGAGTCCAGGTGCTCCGGATCGGGCCCGGTGATCCCCGCGAGCCGGGCGCCGAGGCCCGTGCCGGGCGACTCGGCGATCAGCAGCATGTCCGCCGGGCCGCCGACCGGCGACGGCCCGGCCGTCGCCAGGCCCGACGCGCGGGCGCCGGTACGGTCGTCGCCCGCCCAGCCGATCCCGCCGACGAACCAGTGCACCGGCATCGGGGACGGCACCCACACCGGCACCGACGCCGTGTCCGCGAGCCGGCGCAGCGCCCGCTCCGGCGTCGCGGTGGCCTCATGCCAGGGGGCCACGTCGCCGTGCCGTTCGCACCTCCACTGGTCGCTCCACAGGTCGGGTGGCCGTAGCTCACCGAGACATCGGGGACAGGTGGGTGCGGTCGTCACCTGGCTCCTCCCGAGCTCCTCGTTCCCGTCGCGGGCGACGCGCCACTGGCGTGCCGGCGGCGCGTCGCCGGGCGGACCGGGGGCCGGAGGCCGGATACGGATCCGCGCACGGAGTGTGCCCAGTTACGCGCTGACAAACCCGCGGGGCGCAGCCATGAGGCTAGAAGTCGGGAGGACAGGCCCAGATCGGGCGAAGGTCACGACTCGGCAGGCACCGGGCGGCCGGGCTGCTCGCCGCCCCTGGCCTCGCCGTAGGAGCGCTTCGGAATCATCACCTTGCGGCGGTAGATGCAGACGACCACGCCATCCTGGTTGTAGCCGCGGGTTTCCACCGTGACGATGCCGCGGTCGTCCTTGCTCTTGGACTCGACCTTGTCCAGCACCGTCGACTCGCCATAGAGGGTGTCGCCGTGGAACACCGGCTTGACGTGCCGCAGCGACTCGACCTCCAGGTTCGCGATGGCCTTCCCGGACACGTCCGCCACCGACATGCCCAGCAGCAGGGAGTAGACGTAATTGCCGACGACGACGTTGCGCTTGAACTGGGTCGTCTCCTCGGCGAAATGCGCGTCCATGTGCAGCGGGTGATGATTCATGGTGAGCAGGCAGAACAGGTGGTCGTCGTACTCGGTGATGGTCTTCCCCGGCCAGTGCCGGTAGACGGCGCCGACCTCGAACTCCTCGTAGTAACGGCCGAACTGCATCGTGCCCTCCCAGAACCTGGCGCGTGGCGGAATATCCCGTCGACGGGATTCGGGCGTAGGCCAGCGGCCGACCGCCCGGTTCCAGGGAGCGTAGGCGGGGTCGACGGTGCGGCGCAGGCCGTCGCGAGCACCGTCACGGACCGCCCGGCCCGGCGCCTCGCCCGCGCCACACATCGGAAACGCCGTGTGTCGGAACCGGCCAGCCGCGGTCAGACCAGCCGCGGTCAGTCACGACACGGTCAGATACGGAGGCCGCGACGGACGGGATCGCGCAGATCGATCGCGGCGGCGAGCCACCGTTCCCGCAGCGCCGCGGCGCCGTGCACCCGCTTGTAGGCCGACTCGTTCGGAGTCATCGGGAACACGGGCAGAAATCGCACCGGCGCCGGACCCCCGGCCGAGGCGCCGGCGGCGGGTGGGGCGTCGTCCGGTGGGGCGGCGGCGTCGGGTGCGGCGGACGCGGCGCCGAGGTCCAGGTCCCCCACCAGGCCGCCGGGCTCGCCGACGAGCACCCCGTGGAAGACGGCGTCGTCCCACAGCGGCTCACCCAGATCCAGGCCCGCTCCCGCGACCACGGGGACGCCCTCCACCGCGGGAATCGCGGCGAGCACGGCGAGCCGCCGCGCGACGCTGTCCCGCGGTGCGCGCAGCGAGAGCACCAGCTCGGCGCGGGGACCCGCCGGGTCCCGGCTCGCCGCGGCCGGGTCCCCCATCGGCTCCGCGGACATGCCGACCGTCGCGTACCGGAAGACGCCGTCGGGGTGGGGGCCGAACCGCAGCACGTCGATCGGCTCGGCGCCGAGGAACGTCACCGCCGCCCGGCCGCCGACGGGACCGAACGCGTTCGCGAGGTGCCGCTCCACGGCGGTCCGTACATCCACGACGCCCGATGGTAGAGGGCCGATCCCGCGGACGGTCCCGCGTCCGGCGCCCCGCCCCGCGCGACACCGCAGCGTGATGTACTCGGGATCGTCGTGGGGTGTGAGCCGGCCCTTCCGTCGGTGGGGTTCGGGCCGGTGGGGATGTTCCCGAACAGGTGTTGTCTGGAACGATCGGGTCTGGTGGCCACGTTGGCCCGGGTGGGCAGCCGGGCGGGTGAGCCGGGAGCACGGGAGGAACCAATGGCTGGTGTGTTGAGCAAGGGGGCGAACGCGCCGCTGCCGTCGCCGGATGTGCGGGTGGAGGTCTCCTCGTCGACGCCGCTCGACATCGCCGCGCTGCTGGTGACGCCCGCCGGCAAGGTCCGGTCGGACGCGGACTTCGTCTTCTTCAACCAGCCGAACGGGCCCGGGGTGCGGCTGACGCCGCCGTCGTCGCTGGAGTTCGCGCTGACGGCCGTACCGGCGGACATCGACAAGGTGGTCGTCACCGGCAGCATCGACGGGCCGGGCACGTTCGCGGGCGTCCGCGGACTGACCGTTACCGTGCGTGACAGCCGGGCCGGTGCGGAGATCGCCCGGTTCGCCCCAGAGGGCCTCAGCTCCGAGACGGCTCTGATCATGGTCGAGCTGTACCGGCGCGCGGGCGCTTGGAAGGTGCGGGCCGTCGGCCAGGGATATGCCTCCGGGCTCGCCGGCATCGCCACCGACTTCGGCATCTCGGTCGACGACCCCGGGCCGGCCGCGGCCCAGGCCGCGCCCGCGGGTCGGCCCGCCGCGCCGGGCCCGCGGCCGTCGGCGCAGCCGAGCCCGGCCGGGCCGTCGGGCGGCTGGCCCGCCCAGAACGAGGAGATGTTCGAGGCGCCCACGCAGTTGGTACGGCCGGAGGCCGCGGCGCCCGCGCCGCAGCCGCCGCAGGCACCGCCGCGCCCGCAGCCGACGCCGCCGCCCGGCCAGCCCTGGGGCGCGCCGCCGCCCGGCCAACCGCACCCCCAGCAGCCTCCCGGCGGTCCGTCGTGGGGCCCGCCGCCCCCCTCCGGCCAGCCGCAGCAGTGGGGACCGCCCCCCGGTCCGCCGCCCGGCGGATGGGCGCCGCCGCCCGGGCCGCCTGCGCACCCGCAGCAGTGGGGGCCGCCCCCCGGCGGTCAGCAGCCACCCGGTGGCCAGTGGGGCCCGCCGCCCGGGCCGCCGCCGGGCGGTCAGCAGTGGGGGTCGCCCGGGGCGGCGCCGGCGGCCGCCGTGAACCTCGACAAGGGCCGGGTGTCGCTGCGCAAGGGCGAGGCCGTGTCGCTCACCAAGACGGGCGCGCCGCCGCTCACGCGGGTGCGGATGGCCCTCGGCTGGGACCCGGCGATGCAGGGCCGGTCCATCGACCTGGACGCGTCCTGCATCCTGTACGACGCCCGCGGAAAGGACGTCGACAAGGTCTGGTTCATGTCGAAGAAGGGCGCGAAGGGCGCCGTGCGGCACTCCGGTGACAACCTCACCGGGCAGGGCGACGGCGACGACGAGACCATCTTCGTCGACCTGGGCGCGCTGCCGCCGACGGTGCTGGCGCTGGTGTTCACGGTGAACAGCTTCCAGGGCCAGCCGTTCACCGAGGTGCGCCGGGCCTACTGCCGGCTCGTCGACGACCTGACGAACCAGGAGCTGGTCCGCTTCGACCTGTCCGAGTCGAAGCCCGCGACCGGGCTCGTGATGTGCAAGGTGCAGCGCGTCCCGAACAGCCCGGTCTGGACGATGACCGCGATCGGCGAGTTCCACGACGGCAAGACCGTCCGGGCCATGGTCGAGCCGTCGAGGCATTACCTCTAGCCCGCGACCTCAGGCCGGCGACGGGGCGGGGTCCGGCCGGTTGCGCCGGGGCCCCGCCCCCGTCAGGTCGGGGGACCGTGCCATGCGCGGTCGGTGCGCCTAGACGAGCTTGTACTCCTTGAGCAGGGCGCGGCTGATGATGCGCTTCTGGACCTCGGACGTGCCCTCGCCGATCAGCATGAACGGCGCCTCGCGGAACAGCCGCTCGATCTCGTACTCCTTGGAGTACCCGTAGCCGCCGTGGATGCGGAATGCCTCGGTGGTGACCTCGTGGCAGTACTCGCTGGCGAGGAGCTTGGCCATGCCGGCCTCGACGTCGTTGCGCTCGCCGCGGTCCTTCTTGCGGGCTGCGCTGACCATCATCAGGTGGCCGGCCTCGACCTTGGTCGCCATCTCGGCGAGCTTGAACGCGATGGCCTGGTGATCGGCGATCTGGTGGCCGAACGTCCTGCGCTGCTGGGCGTAGGCGATCGCCAGCTCGAAGGCGCGGATCATAATTCCGCAGGCACGCGCGGCGACGTTCACCCGGCCGACCTCGACGCCGTCCATCATCTGGTAGAAGCCCCTGCCGGCGCCCGCCGGGCCGCCGAGGATCGACGTCGCCGGCACCCGGTGGCCGTCGAGCACCATCTCGGTGGTCTCGACGCCCTTGTAGCCCATCTTCTCGAGCTTGCCCGGAATCGTGATCCCGCCGGTGGTGCCGAACCCCGGCTCCTTCTCCAGCAGGAACGTCGTCATGTTCCGGTAGACGGAGCTCGCGCCCTCGTCGGTCTTCACCAACGTGGCCACGATGCCGGCGCGGGCACCGTTCGTCAGCCACATCTTCTGGCCGTTGATGACGTACTCGTCGCCGTCCCGGTCCGCCCTCGTCGTGATCGCGGAGACGTCCGAGCCGCAGCCGGGCTCGCTCATCGAGAAGGCTCCGCGGATCTCCCCCGTCGCCATCCTCGGCAGCAGCCGCTGCTTCTGCTCCGCGCTGCCGTGCTGCATCAGCAGATACGCGAGGATGAAATGCGTGTTGATGACGCCCGACACGCTCATCCACCCGCGGGCGACCTCCTCGACCACCAGCGCGTAGGTGAGCAGCGACTCACCGAGACCGCCGTACTCCTCCGGGATCGTGATCCCGAACAGCCCCATCTCCTTCATCTGCTCGACGATCTCCTGCGGGAACTCGTCCTTGTGCTCGAGCTCCGTCGCGTACGGCAGAATCTCCTTGTCCACAAAGGTGCGCACCGCCGAGAGAATGTCGGCCTGGACGTCGGTCAGACCATCGGTCTGCGCGATCCTGCCCATTTTTGGATCCTTTCAGACGACGCGAGTCGGGGGACGGCGGCGGGTTCAGTCGGTCGGCGGCTCGAACTTCTTGGTCCGCTGCATGCCGGCGGCCCGGCCCTTGCCTGCGATGACCTGCGCCATTTTCGCGCTCGCCTCGTCGATCATCTCGTCGCCGAGCATGACCGCGCCGCGCAGGCCACCGGCCTCGGAGGTGTGCCAGGCATAGGCGTCGAGGATCAGCTCGGCGTGGTCGTAGTCCTCCTGGCGCGGCGAGTACACCTCGTTCGCGGCGTCGATCTGGCCGGGATGCAGCACCCACTTGCCGTCGTAGCCGAGCGCCGCGGACTTCTTCGCGACGCCGCGGAAAGCCTCGACGTCGCGGATCTGGAGGAAGGGGCCGTCGATGGCCTGAACGCCGCGGGCGCGGGCGGCCTCGACAATCTTGAACAGCGGGTAGTGGAACGGGTCGCCCGGGTAGTCCGGGTTGAGTGCACCGACCACGAGTGAGGGCATGTTCATCGACGCCATGAAGTCGGCCGGGCCGAAGATGATGGTCTCGATGCGCGGACTCGCGAACGCGATCTCCTTGACGTTCGACAGGCCGAGCGCGTTCTCGATCTGCGCCTCGATGCCGATCCGGCCGACCTCGAGGCCCATGACCTGCTCGATCTGGGTCAGCAGCAGGTCGAGCCACTGCACCTGGGCGGCGGTCTGCACCTTGGGCAGCATGATGCAGTCGAGGTTCTGCCCGGCGCCCTCGACCACCGTGATGACGTCCCGATAGGTCCATTTCGTGGTCAGGTCGTTGACCCGCACGACCCGGGTCTTGCCGGTCCAGTCGCCCTCGTTCAGGGCGGCGACGACACTGTCCCGGGCCGATTCCTTCGCGCCGGGGGCTACGGAGTCCTCCAGGTCGCAGAAGATCTGATCCGCGGGCAGGCCCTGCGCCTTGCCGAGCATCTTGGTCGACGAGCCGGGAACGGCGAGGCAGGAACGGCGGGGACGAAGCGACATGATCAAAGATAGTAGCCGCCGGGCGGGGCCGGCGCCCGGGAACGACGGCCTCTTTGATCATGGACCGGTGTGGGTTCCCTCACGGCTTGGCCGGCCGCCGGACGGGTAAACGTGCCATGACTGACCACCGCCCGGTCCCGGCCGGCTCGGCGTTTCCCTGCGCCGCAGGGAAACGAGGCTTCGTGGCCGCCGGTCAGCCGAGGCCGGCACTGTCCTCCCGGACCGCGACGCGGTCGAACTCCAGTATCCGCATCCGCGGATCCAGCGAGACCGGGAACATGCCGGGCAGCGAACATCCGTAGGAGGGGATCTCTGGCCACGCCTGCTCGAAGGTCGGGTTGTCCTCGTACAGTGGCTGGATCGCCATCTCCGACTACCGTGCCCGCACGTTCGACAGAACATCCTTCGCGCCGCGCAGCACCTCCAGATCAAATCCCTGGGTTTCCATCTTCAGATAGACGCGAGGATCTAGAGCTCGGCGGCGAGCGCCCCGGGCGTGCGGAACGAGCTGAAATGTGTGAAGTGGGGTTCGACGGTCCAGCCGGGATCGCGGCTGGCGCTGGCCCGCAGGCTCCGCACGTTGTCCTGCACCGGCTCGAAGGACACGATTTGCGCGGTAGCCGGTTCCGCGCAGCCAGCGGCCGAACTCGCCTTGTCGGGCGCCGACGTCGAACACGCAGTTGATGCGCATTGCGCGCCGAACCCGGCCTTGGCGGCGCGGCCACCGGGCGGCTAGGCTTCCCGGTGTCAGATTCGACACATTAGCGTGGCTTCGGAATGCCGGCACAACGGCTCCTAGTGGTATTTGGGTGCGGCTCGTGTCGTATACACATCATTCGCAAACTTTCTGGAATGTTGCGGCGGCGTCCGTGCCCGGCGCCCGCGCCGGATGGTGTCGTCGGCGGGGGGATCCGGCCCAGCCCAGGACCCCGCGGCCGGGAGTAGCCTCGCGCGGTGAGCACGCGCCCCTCCGTCGCGCGGAGGCTGCCATGACAGGCGCGGGCACCTCCCGCCCACCGGCCCCGGTCAGGGTGTACTGCCGCCGGCTCGCCGGCCTGCTCGTGCTGGACCCGAACGGCGACCAGGTCGGCCGGGTCCGCGACGTGGTGGTGACGCTGCGCCTCGGGCACGCCCCGCCGCGCGTCCTGGGCCTCGCCGTCGAGGTCCAGCACCGGCCGATCTTCGTCCCGGTGAACCGGGTCACCGGCGTCGAGTCGGGCGCGGTGATCCTCTCGTCGGCCCGGCTCAGCTGGCGCCGGTTCCAGCAGCGCGCCGGCGAGACGCTCGTCCTCGGCGAGCTGCTCGACCGCCGGGTCGCCGAGGTCGCCACCGGCCGGGAGGTGACCGTCGTGGACGCGGCGATCGCGCCCGTCCGCGGCGGCGAGTGGATCCTCGACCAGGTCGCCGTCCGGGTCGGGCGGGGCCGCCGGGGCGAGGTGCACACCGTCGCGTGGGACGAGGTCGGCGGCCTGTCGCTGCCGCAGGACGGCCAGGGCGCGGCGAACCTGCTCGCCGCCTTCGAGAAGCTGCGCCCCGCCGACCTGGCCTCGCTGCTGCACGACCTGTCCCGCAAGCGGCGCGCGGAAGTAGCGGCGGCACTCGACGACGAGCGGCTCGCCGACGTGCTCGAGGAGCTCCCCGAGGACGAGCAGGTCGAACTGCTGGGCGGCCTCGCCGACGACCGCGCCGCCGACGTCCTGGAGGCGATGGGTCCCGACGACGCCGCCGACCTGCTCGGCGAGCTGCCGGAGGAGGACGCCGAGCGCCTGTTGCAGCTCATGGAGCCGGAGGAGGCGGCACCCGTCCGCCAGCTGCTGCGCTACGCCGACGACACCGCCGGCGGCATGATGACCAGCGAGCCCGTCATCCTCGCGCCGAACGCGACGGTGGCCGAGGCGTTGGCCCGAGTGCGCGCGCCGGAGCTGTCGCCCGCGCTGGCCGCGCAGGTGTACGTCGTCCGGCCGCCGTACGAGACGCCGACCGGGCGCTACCTGGGGCTGGCGCACTTCCAGCGGCTGCTGCGCGAGCCGCCGTCGACGCTGGTCGGCGCGTTGATCGACGTGGACACCCGGCCGCTGCGGCCGGACACCCATCTCGCCGAGGTGACGCGGTACCTGGCCTCGTACAACCTGGTCGCCGCGCCGGTGCTCGACGACGCCGGCCGGCTGGTGGGGGTGGTGACGGTCGACGACGTGCTCGACCACATCCTGCCGGCCGACTGGCGCGAGCGGCAGCTGGCCGACGACGCCGCGGACTACGCGCCGCTGCACGAGCCAGCCGGCGATGCCCGCACGGACGATGGCGGCACGGGCGATATGAGCGCGCCGCCGGACCCGGACCGGTGAGCCCGGGACGGGTCGGGGTCACCGATCGCTCAGGCGGCGGTCAGGTGAGAGAACCGCGGCAGAGCGTCAGGACCGCCAGCGCGATCTCGACGCCGCGCGGGCCGAGTTCGTCGGCCCAGGCCGCGATGATCTCGTTCTCCCGGCCGTGCTGGACGCGCGGGCCGCCGTCGGTGGTGCGCAGCGCCTGGATCTGCCGGGAGATGTCCCGGCGGACGGCGACCAGGTCGCGCAGCTGGACGTCGAGATCGTCGATCAGGCGACGGCCCTCGTCGATCGAGGCGATGGTCGGCGCCGTCTGCGCGGCTGACCGGGCGGCCAGGTTGTCGTCGAGGCCGGCGTCCACGGTGTTACTCACAGGAAACCTTTCGGGTCTGGGCTCGGCACGGCCCAGGCACGAGAAAGGCCCGGGGCGTCCGGGCCATCGGTCTGTCTTCTGCGCACGTCAGCGGCAAAATGGGGACCGAGCCCGGCCCCCATAAAAGGAACGCGACGCCGCGTGCACGAACCCGTGCACGTCGACCACAGTGGTGCGCTCCATGCGGTGCAGCATGCCAGGCTGTAGCCGGTACGTCCAGTTGCCAGGGCCCCCTGGCCAGACCCCGCGGGCGGCGCCGCGCGCGTCACCGCTGGTGCCGCCGAGGTTGCGCCCGGGCGGGTGGCACGATTGTGAGCCGCCCCACCACCCGGGTCCCGCCCGGCGCGGCGCACGCGCCAGGACTGTCGGTGCCCGATGCGATGATCCTCCCGACTCGCGCCTCCCGGCGCCGGCCGCGCGGCGCGGCACCGCGGGGGAGCGCCTCGCCCTTTGACCCGGTGGGAGGAAGACATCGTGGCGCAGCTGGTGTTCGACGGCATGCCCCGCAGGTTGTTCAGCTGCACCCCGACGAGGCTCGCGGCGTTCCAGGACTGCCCGCGCCGCTATCGGATGACCTACCTCGACCGGCCGGCGCCGCCGAAGGGGCCGCCCTGGGCGCACACCTCGCTGGGCGTCAGCACGCACAACGCGCTGCACCGCTGGTGGGACGAGCCCGAGCCGGCGCGGACCCCGGCGCGGGCCGGCGAGCTGCTGCGCGCGTGCTGGCTGCGGGACGGGTGGCGGGACGACGCGCAGTCGGCGGCGGCCCGCGAGCGCGCCGCCGCGATGTGCGAGCGGTACGCAGCCGGGCTGGATCCCGCCGCGGTTCCGCGCGCGGTCGAGCGCCAGGTGGCGACCCGGACGGACCTGCTGGCCCTGCACGGCCGGGTGGACCGGCTGGACGAGCGGGACGGCGAGCTGGTCGTCGTGGACTACAAGACCGGCCGCCGCGCCCCCGAGGACGGCGAGGCACGCACGTCGCCGGCGCTCGCGCTGTACGCCGTCGCGTCCGAACGGATGCTGCGGCAGCGCTGTCGGCGCGTCGAGCTGCACCACCTGCCGACGGGCCGGGTCGTCGCCGCGGAGCACACCGACGAGAGCCTCGCCCGGCACATCCGGCGGGCCGAATCCATCGCCGTCGACGCGGTCGCCGCGACGGAGCGGCTGGCGGCCGGGCAGCCCGCCGACGTGGCCTTCCCGCCGCGCCCCGGCTCGCTGTGCTCCTGGTGCGACTTCCGCCGGCACTGTCCGGAGGGCCAGGCCGCCGGGCCGGAGCTCTCGCCGTGGGCGGGCGCGGCCGAGTTCGCCGCCGCCGGCGTCGACAGCCTGGACGGGGCGCCGCCGGTCGCCGGGTGACGCGGCCGCCAAGCGCACCCGTCCGGTGGAGATGGGGGCATCATGGGCCGGTGGCCCCCACGATTCCGCACCCCCCGCAGGCCCGGGCGGCCGGCGCTGCCCGGCTTTCCGCGAAGGCGGCGACGTTCACCGAGTCCGTCATCCGGGAGATGACCCGGCTGGCGGTCGGCCACGGCGCCGTCAACCTAGCCCAGGGCTTCCCCGACTTCGCCTGCCCCGCCGAGTTGAAGGACGCGGCCAAGGCGGCCATCGACGCCGACGACAATCAATACGCCATCACGTGGGGGGCACCGGCGTTCCGCGCGGCGATCGCGGCCAAGGTGGCCCGGACCTACCCCGGCTGGGACGTCGACCCGGAGACGCAGATCTGCGTCACCTGCGGCGCCACCGAGGCGATGATCGCCACGATGCTCGGCGTCGTCGACCCCGGCGACGAGGTCATCATGTTCGAGCCGTTCTACGAGAACTACGGCCCGGACGCGGTGCTGTCCGGGGCCGTGCCCCGGCTGGTCAGGCTGCACGCGCCGGACTGGACCTTCGACGAGGCGGAGCTTCGGGCCGCGTTCGGCGACCGGACCAGGGCCGTCGTCGTGAACACACCGCACAACCCCACCGGCAAGATGTTCAGCCGGGCCGAGCTCGACGTCATCGCCGAGCTCTGCCAGCGCCACGACGCCCTGGTCATCACCGACGAGATCTACGAGCACATCCACTATCTCGGGCCCGGCGGGCACATACCGCCGGCCACGGTCCCCGGCCTCGAGGACCGCGCGGTGACGGCCAACGCCCTGTCCAAGACCTACGCGGTCACGGGCTGGCGGGTCGGCTGGACGATCGCCCCGCCGGCGATCACCGCCGGCATCCGCAAGGTGCACGACTTCCTCACGGTCGGCGCGGCGGCCCCGCTCCAGGCCGCCGGGATCGCGGCGATGGGCCTGCCGGCGAACTACTACACCGAGCTCGCCGCCGCCTACCAGCGCCGCCGCGACCTGCTCTGCGAGGCGCTCACCGAGGTCGGATTCGGCGTCAGCCAGCCGGCGGGTGCGTACTACGTCATGTGCGACACCAGCGCGCTCGACCCGGCCGGCGACGACGTCGCGTTCGCCCGGCGGCTGGTGAGCGAGGTCGGCGTCGCGGCCGTCCCCGGCTCGTCGTTCTTCGCCGACCCGGCCGACGGGCGGCACATCGTCCGGTTCGCCTTCCCAAAGCGGCCGGAGACCCTCGCCGAGGCCGCCGCCCGGCTGCGCAAGCTGGCCGTCGCCCGCTGAGCCGCGGCTGACTGCCCTTGCGCGGAACCCAGCCGGGCCAAATGCCGCCCCCCGGCAAGGTCGGCCCGGCCGTACGGCCCGCATGATCGTCGTTTGCGCGCCGCCGCGGTTGCCGCCGAGGCCGATGCACGACCACCCAGGGGCACCAGCGGCGATCAAGGGCGGCGAACGTTGGCGTCGGCCATGAGCCGGCCGTCGGCGCGGATCCCGGCTACTCGCCGGCGGGCAGCGCGGCCGTGCTGTGGGCGGGCAGCGGAAGCGGGTACCCGGCTGCCGCGGCGCGGGCCCGGCCCGCGCGCAGCTCACGCTCCAGGGCACGCAGGTAGCCGGCGGCGCCCCGCCGGCGAAGGCCGCCGCGGCGCAGTCCTGGACGATCGAGCATCGCCTGATAGGTCGGCAGGAGGTAGCGGCCTCGCAGGTACTCGCCGACCCAGCTGCCCTGCGCCCACACCAGCGGATCATCGAGATCGGCGCCGGGTGCGTCGTCGGCGGCGTCGGCGTGCCGTTGCGCGGGCACGTCGGCCGGGCTGGTCTCGTCGTCGGCGGCGCCGCCAGGCGTGCCGACGAGGTAGACGCCGTCGGCGCGTGGATGGAAGACGCCGCCGAACCAGGGAGAGCCGGCACCGATCACGGCGGTCACGGCGGTCACGGTCGCCGGGCTGACCACGACGGCGTCCCAGTTCCCGACCGGCCGGCCGGCGATGCTGACGGTGAAGCCGCGCGCCGGGCCGCCCGCCGCCGCGGCGCGACTGATGACCGGCGTGCCCTCGGGGCTGGCGCCGCCCGCCGCCCGGCCCGCCGCTGTCGCTGTCGCGGCCACTGTCGCTGTCGCGGTGTCGCCGTCGCGGCTGACGCGGTGTCCGGTCAGCCCCCGGCGCGCGAGCAGCGCCGCGGCGGCGGGGGTCGGCGATCCGAGGCAGGTGGCGTCGAGCCCGCCGTCGACGAGGGCGGCCAGGGTGACCGCGCCGACCAGGTCGGGATCGAGCACGGCCACGCGGGGGAGCTGGGGCACGGTGCAGGACTGTAGGCGGTCCGGGGCCGGGCTCCCACGCCGGGCGGTCCGCCGCGCCAGACCCGTCGCCGGCCCCGCGGTGGGCTCGGCGCGCCCGCCTCGGCGCGCCGCCGCGACACTCGCGGGCCCCCGAAGGTTGTGACCACACGGTTATGCTTGACACACTCTCTGTCGTGGCCCGGGTTATCGCGATCGCCAACCAGAAGGGTGGCGTCGCCAAGACGACCTCTGTGTCGAGTCTCGGCGCCGCCCTCACCGAGCTGGGTCAGCGGGTTCTGCTGGTCGACCTGGACCCGCAGGCCTGCCTGACCTTCTCCCTCGGCCTCGACCCGGACGCGCTCGAACTGTCCGTACACGACGTCCTGCTCGGGCGGCTGTCCGCCGGACTCGTCGTCCTGGGTACGGCCGACGGCTCCGACCTGCTGCCGGCGACCATCGAGCTGGCCGGCTGCGAGGCGGTCCTGCTCTCCCGCACGGGTCGGGAGCACGCGCTGCGGCTCGCTCTGGCGGAGATCCTCGACGACTACGACTTCGTCCTCGTCGACTGCCCGCCGTCGCTGGGCGTGCTGACCATCAACGGTCTCACCGCCGCCGACGAGGTGATCATCCCCTTGCAGTGCGAAACCCTGTCCCACCGGGGCGTCGGCCAGCTGCTCGACACGGTGCACGACGTCTGCCGGCTGACGAACCCGCGGCTGCGCGTCCGCGGTGTGCTGCCGACGCTCTTCGACGGCCGCACCGCGCACAGCCGGGCGGTGCTCCAGGACGTCGCGGCTCGTTACCAGGTCAGGGTGCTCGAACCGGCGGTGGCTCGATCGGTCCGCTTCGCCGAGGCGCCCGGCACCGGCCGGTCGATCCTCACCACCGCCGCCCGGTCGAAGGGCGCGCAGGCCTACCGGGAACACGCCCGGACGATCGCCGGCCTCGGGCCGGCCACGGCGGCGGACCTGGGCGGGGCGGCGGACCTGGGCGGGGCGGCGGACCTGGGCGGGGCGGCGGACCTGGGCGGGGCGG